>Ga0153955_100006_pt1 | contig 145105 bp, 164 predicted proteins | sample TSFL039MetaG_FD_104744 | JGI IMG/M metagenome (GOLD analysis project Ga0153955, IMG submission 104744) | Attine ant fungus gardens microbial communities from Florida, USA - TSFL039 MetaG | ecosystem: Host-associated > Fungi > Mycelium > Unclassified | place: USA: Florida, Wekiwa Springs...
CCTGGAATTCAGCCGCCGTTCTTCGAGGAAGACGATAAGCGATCGCTTGACGGCCTGAGGCAATACACTCTTACCATTCTTCGGGCTCATAATACGTGGTTGGCACCCTCTTTGCCTCGATTCCGTCATTACATTGTCGAATCGCCCTACGGGTGGTATAAAACCGAAGTTTTACCAGGAGGCAGGTGGCTGTTTGGACTTGATCGACATGGGGCGGCTATGGTGGATTTAGACTCTGGCGTACAGTATAGGCTTTTCAGAGCACCGGATCCTAGAGATATAGCTCCCTTGGATGGTTTCCAGATTTCTTTCAAGGAAGGTGTTCGTTCTAGTTTCTGGGTCGCTCTTTATAATGGGGTGAAATGGGTGGCCAGTGAGTGCAGCAACTCATGCCCTACTCAAATCCTCATTCTACCCCAGCAATAAATCTCATCTGCATTTATGAAGTGGACTACTGCCCCGATCGCCATCCTCCATTCCAGGCAACCCGCTTGACGACCATCTGGGAGACTGACTCTGGTCCCCGGAATTCTGTTGAGGTTTCAGATCGCTATATCGTCCAATGTTACCGTCAAAGGAACGGGGATTGTGATGAAATCTTGCAGATTCGCCGTTTTTCGACTGATCCCAAAGTTTCCGAAAATTACGTGGAGTGCTTGCTACAAAGAGACAGTACTAGGTATAATCCCCAATGCGTGACACGCCTTCTCCCCCATGATCGTCTGGCTGTGGTCGTCATATCCGCTATCAAGATCTATGCCATTGATGATTCGAGCGACAAGACACTTCCACACTTCTATCTCCTCCATCGACTCGAATTGGAAATCCATGCATGTGCTATTTCCCGGACCTTTGTTGGACAAAGTGGTACATATCTGGTTGGTAGTTGCGGCCGCACGGCCAGACGTGTTCACATCAGCCACGATCCTGCTGTCCCACCGACAATTGAAATTATGGGGCGCCTAAGGTCCAGATGTGAACGTAATAAGAGTTCCAGCGAATTTAGATCGCTCGTGTCATTTTCTCATGAGGGCCCTGAGCTTGAGATGGGCACCTATGACCTGACTTCGGACTCGTCTGGTTACCGGTGGCTGTTTCTCGACGATTTGTCCCGCTTCAAGGATGATGTCCCCATTAACCGAATAGTGGGTTTGGATGACAATGTAGGCCGACTTGTTCTGTGGTGTACTGATAATCCCTATTGGTATGATGGAGGTCCTGGTCCTTCTTCTTACTTTCTCATCATGGACATAATTTGATGTTATTATTGATATCAAATGTTGTAAACAATTGAATCAGTTTAGAAGATCACTCAAGTCTTGGTTGTGATGGATTTCTGCTTGTGACATTCAACAATGCCCACAGCCCAGGGCATCCGGCTGTCCAAATGCGGACACATGGCAGGCACGTGTTGTGTCCCGGTCAAGTGTTATTAGTGGCGACTGTCCATCCTCTCCTTTTCCTTGAACCACCATGTCCATTTGACCCAGTTCTTTCCATAACATACAATGCATACAATGTCCGTGCCGCCCAACCAAGACTTGACTATCCGAGAATTCCTCTCGGAGAAGGACGCCGCCCTTCTAAAATTCATGGACGATGCGTCCATCATCAAGGCCCAGAGAGATGCGCTGGAAGCTCTCAACAGTGCGGCTCTTGTCCAGGCATTGCGCGCCTCGGAGCAAACAGCTGCAAACGAAGACAAGGTGCGAGCCCGCGAGAAAGAGTTGTCTGTCAAGGTCCAGATCTCTGATGTCGCTCCCAAAATGAATCCGGCCTGTTCTCCCAGTTCAATGTCCCTATCACCACTCAATGCTGATCTACTTGAGCGATACTCCGACGACGAGGCTGCTGCTAGGCTGTTAGCCAGGGGCTGGGGGGTCGCCTCATTGCAACGTGCTCTCCTGCAGAACCCCGACATTGCCTCTGCCCAGCATCAGCTTCCAGTCGCTTCCTCCGTATTGCCTTCATCGACAGATTCCTCCACAACACCCGTGTCTTCTTCTGCATCTGCTACAGTTCGCAAAACAACAGCTTCCGCATCCTTCGCTCCAAATCGTGTCATCCCAGCCACTATTCCCGCTGAGGCATTTTATTCCAGATCCCACCGCCGTAGACGTGGCGATTCCGATTCTTCTTCCTCATCCGCATCGTCGTCAAACACCGTCTTCATTTCATCTCATCCATCGACCGCCACCACCTCTCCTGGACCTTCGTCCCAAAAATCTTCGTCTCCACCAACTCCTACTGCTGTCCCCACTTCTCCAACCAAGGATTGGTCAAACCCGTCTCGCCCTTATACTTCTGCAAGCTCAGTAGCCGCAGCTCACGCGCAGGCACAAGCACAGGCTGCGACAAAATTTACTTCCGCATCCAAGTCTATCCACGACAATGTCAAGGCTCGTGGTAGTTCAACATCTACTGCTATGACAAATAATTCTGCCATCAGTGTCCAAGGCACGTCGAGACGCGTCTACCCCGAGACTGTACGCAGGAGATCAATCTCCTCCTCACCTGAACGTCTACACACAGCTCCCTCTTCAGTAGTCAAGGCCCATACCTCGATGCTGGATGCCCTTACGATCGACATAAAGAACAATGCCTCAGCTCCCTCTTCTTCCACCAGTGCGACTGTTGCTCTTGTCACTCCATCTGCCTCCTCTCATAGTAGTACCTCGTCTCGGTCGCCATCTGTCACCTCCTCGCCTGGGATATCACCTTCAACATCGGCTACTTCCGCGACTTCAGTCTCTGCGTCGTCGTCTCACAGTGTCGCTAGTGCGGGTCCGGTGACTGTGACTTCGGCATCCAAGGTTGCCGCTGAGAAGGAGAGGGAGAGAGAAAAGGAAAGGAATAAATCGAAGATTGCTGCTACTATTACTTCCAAGTCGACAATGACAATGACTCCTTCGTCCTCTGCTTCTGCTGCCGCCAAGCGGGTTAGTACTTCTCGCCCAACATCGATTTCAGTCAATACCAGTGGTGTTAGCGGGGATCATAGTCGTAAACGCTCGAATGCGGAACAATGTGGCCGAAATGAAATTTTAGGATTAGGATCACAGGTCTTATCTTCCACTTATGTGTCTGCGTCTGCTGCGACGACTCTGCTATCTCAAACGCCTCGTACGACCAGAGGTCCTGAGCCAATCACCATTTCTTCATCGACCTTTTCTTCCCATCAGAAGAGGATCAGCATTAGTACTACTGCTTCGAATTGCGCATCCGCTGTTGTTGCGAAGAGTACGAGTGCTTCTTCGTCTGCGGCTTCGACTCCACCGAGACCTTTGAGCCCGCATACTGTTAGACCAAGAGATGCAGAAGAATTGTTTTCTGTCCCTCCTACTGTTACGAGCACTGTTTTGGGCGGGGTTCGTCCTGGTGGTTTGGGTGTGGGTTCTGCGAATGTTCTTGGTGGACGGTATCAGCAGCAGCAGGTCAGAGGTGTAGTTGGAGGTTTGAAGGCTGTTGTGCCTGTTTCGTGGCTTTCGGAGTCTGACGATGAGGATGGCGGCATTGAGGAGAAGGATCAGAAAGAGGAGGATAGTAAGAATGAGAAGGAGACAGAGGAGGACAGTAAGAATGAAAAAGAGGAAGAGGAGGATAACAGTGATGAGGAAGAGGAGGATGAAAAGGGAAAAGAGCAAGAGGTTGGCGAAGAGCTGAAGCAGGACTTCGACGTGCTTGGAAAGGAGGATGTTTCGTTCCTTGGTGTCTACACAGCTGCCTGGAGTTGCTCAAAATGCGGTGAAAGTATCGTTTGCCCTCTTCATAATCCCGTATGTTCCCCTCTTTTCTTCTGGAAATCTCACATGCTAATTCGCTTCTGTGTGTCACGCCAATTTCCAGAAAAAATATGCTTCGTCATTTGCACTTCATACTACTTGTCCGTGCTGCTCGACTCTCCATTGCCGTGGATGTGCTTCTCCGACGACCAGATGCCCGAAAAATTGCACAGGTCCAGGGAGTAATACACCTTGCAACATCATCAACGATTGCTGTTTGCGAGTCCGGGCGATTGCGGTTTTTGAAGCGTTAAGCGCATTCGATGAGGCCTATCTAGCAGAGGTCAATGGAGGACACAAGGCGGATTATGTGGAACGGGAAGCGTTCATCAGGGACTTGATCTCGAAACCTGTTGGTTCGCAGGCTCGCAGACTTGAGGTGGTCTTTGTGAAGTGCATGAACCTCCTTGTTGATGTGTTCACTTCTACCCCGCCATCTTCGTCGAAATTTTTCTCCATGACCTTTGTCTCGCATTTCGAACATTCTTTGATGCCGGAAGTCGTTCGTTTTTATTTGGAGAATACGAGCGTGAAGGATTGGATCACACATTCGGATCTATATACTGCGATTCTGGATTTGTTGAGGTATATGTTTGAAGCGGGGTTTGGGGAGGGGGTTCTGGATGTTGGGTTGAGGAGGGTTGATGAGAGTCAGGGCTTGAGGAAGTGGTTATTGGTTGGTGAAGAGACGATGAGGTGGGTTAGGCGAGTAAAAGATAAAAAGGATGCGCGAGGTGGCGAGATGTCGAGGGGAATGTTGAAAGGTGGCGCAGAGGGAGTGGTTGATGCTTTTTCTTCAACCCGAAAGGGTGAAATTCTGTCGTCGGCTGTGGCGGCTGAGGTGAATGATGAGGACTATGCAGTGATGATGGGACCGTTGAAGAGTCTGATCATGGGCTTGGAGATGCACAGGACGTCGTTGTTAGAGGTACTGGACAAGGTGACGTTTATGCCGACGGTGGAGAAGTTGAACGTGCTGTGTGATGGAATTTCACAGTTGGTGCTTGGGCAGGTCCTTGGTATTTGATTTTCTTTTCATTCTAGATGGACTTTAAGTCCCTGTGTATGAAACGTTTATGATGGTGGCGGGATGGTGTTTATTTCTTTTCATTATTACGTTTCACTCTGGATTGCGCTGTGGTTTTTTTTTCTACTGTCTCGTCTCCCATTAGATTTATTAATTACTATGTTCTGCGTTGTGCTTTTTTTTGTTGTTCCACATTCTCGTTGCATTGCATTGCCAAGCTTTCATGATCGCGATTTATTGATTTTTTAAAAAAGAAGTAATTATATCCTTTCTGTAGATTCACATATCCTAGTTTCACGATACCTTTTTCTTTTCTTTTCTATTACATTACATTACATTCATGCTTGTTCGCCTTTTTTTTTCTACCAACACAAAATGTGGCACCGAGGGTGTCTGTGTCTGTGTCTGTGTACACGGCTAATAATGGTTTATCGGTTATTGGTCTAGAGTGGTTTTTTTCCCCTAGTTTGGAGTGAGTGTATGTTGATGGATGATGGATAGTTTTTGTAGTGGTGTTTGGGTTTTTTTGCAAAGTTTTTTTATTCGTATGTGTATGTGTTCTTTTTTTAAAAAAAAAGAAAAAAGGGGTAAATTCGTATATGTACATCAGATGTGTTTTTTTCTAGTTTGTAGAATGATAGTAGTGCTGTAATTGGATTTTTTTCTACTCGGGTTCTGGATTGAATTTGGGTGGAGTCTGCGAAGAGTAGCTAAAGGTTTCGTCTCTTGATGTTCAATGTTTCGTTCCAGGATAGAGATACAGATGTGGTTGAGACAAAACTTGCACTTTTTTTGTTCACCCCCACTTCTGCTTTTGTTGTACTGTTCAGATGTTACTCGAACATCATCATAAAGGAATGAGTCAAACAGTGAAGAAACATTGCTGGAATAGTGTGGAAATTCAGGCCTTAACATCGAGCTCATATGAAACAGAATAGTTGAGAGACTATATTGTTCCTGTTTTCTTATTCCGCCCTTGTAGCATCACATCTAAAAAAACCCAATGAACAGGAATTTTATCAAAACTGTCCGTCTTTCCATGACCTCATCCAGACTCGAATTCTATAGGCTACTGCAGAGACGGAAAAGTCTATATCTGCAAAAAAAAAAAAGGTTCTCAGGATGAGATCGGAAATGATCAGGAGACAATCAAGGAAGCAACGACTCTTGGATAGCTATTCTCGCGGCGAATGGAGAGCATGAGAATAGAAGCAGAACGACAATGGAGCACAAGGCAGAGTACCGCAACCTGAAGGAAACTCGGCTAGGTGGAAGGACACGATGCATAGTTCGGATGAGAAGAACACGACAGTATAGGCCAAAAGTTCTATCTAGATCTTAGGTCGGGCGGCATCTTGATAAAAGGGCGAATCTGACGTATATGCCTATCATTACGCTCCTGAGCTGATGTGAGTGTCAGGGGTAAGTAAGTCTTTTGCAAGCAGTCGAATGGCAGGAATTCCGAAAAGTATCGGCTAAGACGATATTCCCGGTTGTAGTGTAGAAAGCATGTCCAAGTCATTTGACTGTCTCCGATCATTGCTTTATAGTGAAGAACATGTCGTACCGTAACAAAAGGGCGAGTCAGATCGCCCAAGTCACAAGAGTTTCGACAATTCATCATCATCAAACTACTTGGCCGATGATCATACTCCGGGTGAACTGCGTTTAGAGAGCATGGTGACCTCGTTTAGCGATCGAAATAACCAAGATAGACCAGGGTTAACAAGAGGGATCCCTAACTTGAGAATCAGTTCTACAATACGACTTAAATTTGGCCCTGATTGTAGTTGAAGATAAATCGCTTAGACCTGATTTGTTGATGGAGCGGTCATCGCGCACAAAGTTATGATCATACCATTAAGACAGCAGCACGAGCTCCGATAAACACGACAGAATGCACAAGCCACACATGGTCTTGAAAGAAAGACATTTGATCGAGATTGGGCAGTTAGATCATGTTGACATGAAGACTTGAGAGAGTTCATCAATGACTTTTGACGTCAGGAGACGTATGGCCTGGCAATTGTGTCTGGAAATGCAGAAAAAGATGTATATCATAGGTTCCTTTCCAGCCCACACGACATTAAGAAGCTTGTCCCGTTGGCTTGAGCGGAAACAAACAAATATAGCCTTCACAATGAAATCGAGACGGGTGGCAGTTGAGCGAATGCCTCTCATCCAGAACATCAAATCAATATTGCCATCGTTCGACCCAGCAAATAATTACCAAAACCTTGTATCTGGCAGCCCAATAAGATCAGGATTCAACTATTTGTTTGGCTGCCACTCCCGGCAATCCTGTAGAGGAAAAAAAAAGATTCCACGTTGAGGTGGATGTTCCATAAGTGAGTTTTGTGAAGAAATGATTGGAGATATGATTCTCAATCGGATGACCGATAGAATCAGTCCAAAGCCTCGGAAGGGGAAGCATCAAAGAATATTAATAATGTCGGGTCAGGCGAACAATCCTCCATCAGAATTGAAGTTGCATGATGTGATTGTTTGATGGGTCTAGACAGATCATAAATTTGAATCGAGCGTAAAACTCATTCAACCATGTGCGGTAATCATATATCCATTACATACCAGAGACAGATGATGATGAACTAGGGATGAGTCGACACGAGGAGAAACTATGCAGCAAGGCGATGGTATATTTAACATGAGATCCACGTAAAGCAGATATGGCGATCCACTCAATGGAAGAGAAAGTTCGTCATTGCCTTCACTTGGGGCCTCGACCTTGGATAGCTGCCACGTTGGCGTTTCCGCAGTCCGATTGTGGGGTGGCATTCACTGAGTCTTCTGCATGCGGGCGTGCTGCGGTGAATGTGATTGGGGTCGATTTGTCTTTTAGTTCGTCCTCTTCCTCATCATGTCCAAGCAAAAATTCTCGCTCTTCCTGAGTGGGACCCCGGCTACCAAGATCAACACGTCGTGAGCTAAATTGAGGATGTGGTTGTTTAGGTGATGTTTTGGGTGGAACTTGGACGGAAGATCGGGATCGTTGAATTTCAGTCTGCATTTGTGCATGGTGAGAGACTGGATTCATGTTTGATCTAGGCGGCGAACGCGGAGTAGACAGCTGAGGTCTGACAAGAGTGTTGTTTTGGTTGATGTTGAATTCTTCACTAGTTTGGTTATGATGACTAACAGGATTGGTAGCTCCTACTCCTTGAGAATCGTAGGGTAAGATCTCTCTAGTGCCACCAATGTTGTAGGCAGACATGATATCCTTGATCCAGTCTGCCGCTTGGCGTGAATGATATTTCATGCTCTCAATTGAGAATTGGGGTATCTGATCAAAGCCACGAAGCTGCAGAACATATCGGTTATACAACGTGCCCAACACGGTGTAAGTCAGGAGGAGAATAAGCACTCTATGGAAGATTAGACGAGGCACTCACAACATATTCAACTACTCACGCGACAGCCAGCATAGAAAAAAAGCCCCAGACGCCACCATCTTCACTCGTTGGACAAGCAAACTAGATGCCCTGAGCTAGGAGATACTGAACCAAGACAGAAGAATCGCTTACGTGAGTTCTCCATTCAATAACATAGGCACAACCAATGTCGTCATCTCCTGGTGGCAGTTGGCCTACAAGTCTAGGTTGACCAACCCCAAAAATTGAGGTATCACAGATGAATTCGATGATTGTTGAGGCCTTGAGACCAAGATCCGATCCGCCTGGAGTGGCTTTGCAAGAGGATCCGTCAGAAAGCACAAGGCGTGGTCTCGAGTCAATAACAGTCAATGTAGTATTGACCTTGCTAATATCCAGTAGTTTGCTCTTGGGTAAAGTGATTGAAATGTATTCAGCCATGACCTACCCAATTGCGAAGGCCCCATGATCCAGGTGTACGAAGGCGGCCACTTCGCTGGGCTTGATATCATCTTTGAGGCCCCATAATTCTGTTGTTACACCTTGACAGACATTAATTGACAATGCACGACCGCCCGAGGTTTTCAATTCGAAATCCTTCCTGGAGCATAAGAAAGCATAAGGCCTTGGTTAGTTAATTTCGCCATGCCATCAGGCTCACTGTCTCTTGAGGTTATTTAGATTGTAATATTTTCCGTCCTGAGTATGCGCAGTGCATGGTTTCTCTTCTGCCAAGGTCAGGCCAGAAATACCAAATAATACGAGGAGCAGAATACAACGCATACTGACCACAGAAGAGCAAGATGAGGTCACATTGTTCCGTCAGACTGTCACGGTACAGGCGTCACGCGCCCGAACACATCCTGCAATCGCTATGGCTTCACTCTTCGTGCGCTCCTTGACGCGCTCGACGAGGACATCTACATCCCTGTGGTTATATCAGCATAGCTTTTCTACATCTAGTGTCCGAAATTTTGAGCAGAAGATCCAGCATGACAAGCCTTCGTTTGACTATCATACCGTAGAGGATTTTCAGGGCATGACCGCACAAGAAATTCTTGCAGAGTCAGGTACGAGACAAGATGAAAAAATGCGACATTTTACCGGTATGTGCTTCTGGACTGTCTACTCCTATGTTAACTCCTAAATGATACAGTGAATTTTGGGTCTGTCGCAATGAGTTTCCAGGAAAGACAGGATTATCTTACTATAATCGCAGCCCTCAACATCCTGCCGCTCATGGTGTGTTGCGTATGATCCTTGAACTTAATGGAGAAGAAATTATTCGAGCCGACCCTGTACGTGATCTGTGCTTTGAGTGTGATCATGAGCTCTAACGGCCTACTAGCATATTGGTCTTTTACACCGCGGCACGGAAAAGCTTATAGAGTACAAAACTTACACACAAGCTCTTCCTTATTTTGACCGACTTGACTATGTATCTATGAGTAAGTCTCTACCGGTAACGCATTCCCAGTCCAACTTCACATTACCACAGTGACCAATGAGCTGTGTTACTCCCTTGCTGTCGAGAAACTGTTGAATATCAAAGTACCAGAACGTGCCCAGTGGATTCGGACCATGTATGGTGAAATCACTCGCATACTGAATCGTAGGTTAAATCAATCCATATTCATTGACTTAGAAGATTTATGAGTATCTCGATCATTAGACCTTATGGCTGTTTTAACTCATGTCATGGATGTTGGTGGTCTCACTCCCTTTTTGTGGGGCTTTGAAGAGCGGGAAAAGCTCATGGAATTTTATGAGCGAGTTTCTGGTGCTCGACTTCATGCGGCTTACGTCCGTCCAGGAGGTGTCGCATATGACCTTCCCCATGGCCTGCTTGACGATATTTTCAAATGGGCTACTCAATTTGGCAGCAGGGTGGATGAGATTGAAGAAGTTGTCACAGGTAACCGTATCTGGAAAGAACGGACGGTTGGTATCGGCGTTGTAACTGCCAAACAGGCCTTGGACTACAGTTTCAGTGGTGCTATGTTACGTGGAAGCGGCATTCCCTGGGACCTGAGGAAGATCAATCCCTATGACAAATATGCTGAAGTCAGTTCTTTTGTCTTTTCTGCCCTATCTGAATTATCATGGATTTTTGTAGGTTGAGTTCGATATTCCTGTCGGATTGAACGGTGATTGCTATGATCGATACCTCTGTCGAGTTCAGGAAATGCGAGAAAGTTTGCGTATCATTTCTCAGGTAACATCTTCTGATACTGTATCCCTTGCCACTCACGTCGCGTGCAGTGTCTGAATAGAATAACTCTCGGTGCTGTTAAGGTCGACGATTATAAACTTGTGCCGCCGCCGCGTGCTACAATGAAAGAAAGCATGGAGGCCCTGATTCACCATTTCAAAGTATGTGACTTCACCTTCAGCCGACTGATCCCTAATTCGTCTATTACTCAGCTTTTCAGTGAGGGCTACTCCGTGCCACCTGGTGAGACCTACAGTGCCATAGAAGCACCCAAGGGAGAGATGGCTGTTTACTTGGTTTCGTATGTTTATTCACTATGATCACAGACGTTGTACTCATCTTTTCGTAGTGATGGTACGAACCGGCCATATCGATGCAGTATTCGTGCTCCTGGTTTTGCCCATTTGGCTGGTTCGGATTTCATGATGAGACGTATGTAGAACAATCTGCCATTAACTTCCTTTCTACTAACACTTTTTCAGATGTTCGCCCTTTTCAGTTTTCCCTGGGATGTTTATTAACTAGTTTCCATCCTTTAGCACATGCTCGCGGATGCTGTAGCTATCATTGGCACTATGGTGAGTCTAAGCGCCCCATCTTCATAAAATACCAATGTTCATGGAGTGTCTAGGATTTGGTGTTTGGGTACGCGTTTATCGGTGTTTTCTCTACGCAACACTTATTTTGTATCTCTCAGCGAAGTCGACCGGTGAAGTCTAGATTATTAAACCGTTTTTTGAGGCTCTGGTATCAAAATAACACTTCGTCTGGAACTCTCCGCAACAACTTCGGAGTGAAATCGAAGGCATCATTCATATTCTGAGCGTGAAAAGTTGATGGTATCACCAGGCTTCCACTACGATGCGCTGGTCATTGTCATAAAACATCCAGCCAGTCCTGAGAGTGCTCAAATGCTGCTTCTTGGATATTCCATCTTTTCATCTTAATGCTGATGAGGGGTCAGACGAGCTATATGAGCACCAAAAGTACTATAAATATACAAGTGGTGCATCAGAACCTGATCCCATAGATCGAGTGAAAGCGCAAACCCCTTGACCTACAGACTAATTATTATTTCATCAGCAATGGAACTTATACTTAACGTCTTCTCCCGAGCATCATCAACACTGTGTGACTGTTCCGAGGGTTCCTCGGAGCTGAGGGATGTTTTCGTTTCCTCTCGAAGTTGTAAAATATTGTAACGCCACCGCTCACTCAAGGCATTTTGGGTGCCGAAGTTTGGCCGAATCCAGCCCAGGAAATAGTTCTTTGCCAGATTGTCAAAAATAACGCACCACGCAGTTAAAACGTGAATTCAGAGTTATTACCATGAACTGGTCTGTGATTCCCGAAGTAAACTGTCATTGAAAGCCCAAAAAAAACTAACTCGTAAGGTTTTCGGCTCGAAATTTCAAGTTCGGTACCTTATTCTTTATAACTGCAATAGATTGCCCGGATTGAAATGATGACGCTGGGCTCATGGATGAGGGATTATACAATAATTGTATAACCGCCGTGCATTTGTATGATAATGACGCAAGTATGTGGTCTGCCACGAGGTATACAGAAGCTACCGTAATTTCGCTTCCTTCACCAGAGGGATGAAATGTTGTTTCATCTAGGATGGCACAAGAGAACGAATGGAATGGAACAATTGGTTTCCGAACAATCACTTGAACTGAACCTTTGTCAATATGTAGTCCTGAAATACAAAAAGATGTCTGATTCATTGCAATGAGATAGCCAGCATGATAATGCGCATGCTATACAGGCAAGTAGTTGTTAAGGAGCCAAGGTTATGTGTTGAAGAAATATCGCTCCGGGCGAACCTGGGTTGAATAGATGACGCCATAAACATCAGTTTATCTCCTTCCATCATGTCGAATGTTTTTCTCAGGCAAGTTTGTCTGGCTATGGAAAGAATAGCGCCACTACGGTTAGCAGAATCATGGGACAATGTTGGTCTTTGGTTCATCCATTCACCGAAGATTCCATCTCATGTAATTTTCAGGTTGGTTTGCTCTTAGGTATACGAAACGTGTGCTTCATTCCAATGCGTTTCTGATATCTTTCAGAATCGCCTGTCTTTAAACCGAACCGAAAACGCGTCCTGCTGACAATTGAGTGAGTTCTTTGGGTTACGTTGAGCTAGGGAAAAAGCTTTATTGACATATTGCCCAGTCTCACTCAGTCAGTCCTATCAGAATCTTTGGAGGGAGGAGCTGCGGTCATCGTGGCCTATCATCCACCCATCTTCGGGGCATTAAAGTCATTCACTCTGGCGAATCCGTTGCAGGCATCGCTTTTAAAGTGTTCTGCAGAAGGCATCTCTGTATACAGTCCCCACTCTGCATTAGACTCAGTATGGGGTGGGATTAATGACTGGTTGGCGCAAGGACTGGTGGGAGCGGGGGAGGATAGCGAAGTCAAATATCTAGTGACAGAAAAATTTGATCCTAATGGGATCAGCGAGGGTGGTGAGGGTCGACTTGTGAAACTACACAAGCCGATTAGCTTTGACAAACTAGTGGAAAGAGTGAAATCGCGCTTGAAGCTCTCACAGCGTTAGTCTCATTTTTTCTGTTGGCTCACTTTGTCTGCTGTACCGACCTTGTGGCTCCTTTGCTTTCCCCAGTTCAAGTCGGTTATCCAGCAAATGATGAATCCCGATCGTCCCCCATACGTACTATTGCTATCTGCGTTGGTTCAGGTGGGTCTATGCTAGGCGGGAAGCAAGCAGATGTATACCTCACAGGAGAAATGTCTCACGTAGGTCTTTTGACATTTACACGACGTTCCTTCATATAACTAACTTCTCAATTGTAGCACGAGGTTCTAGCTGCTATCGCTACAGGCAGGCACGTCATACTTTGTAAGTTCTACACATAAATCTACCTAATTATTACTCACATTTGAGTTTTAGGTGGACATGACAACACTGAACGTGGTTATCTTCCTATCCTGGCGGGAAAGTTACTTGCTGAGCTTCGCAGCCCACGAACTACTACCCGAGAATCTGTCGACATCGAGGTTGTTGTCAGCCAAGCAGATAAACATCCCTTACAATTTGTGTAAGGATGTAGATGACTTTGACCAATACTCGCCCAGCCAATAATATCGTTTACAATGAATCAGAAACTTCTACGCCACGTTTCTAATTCGTTATCCCTTCGATGACATACCTTTGATAATGAACTTTCCTCAGTTCACATTTTGTTGAATAAAAATCCAAGATGATCCGCTCCGCATGCAATTGGAACTTCGGTACTAATGCATGGTTGTATCGAAGAGCACTCGGCAGGTTGGCGCTGTGGGCAAGTCTGATGAACGTGGGCCAAACAGGAAAGCCACTTTTCCTCGACTCAGTTTGGTTTTCAGGTATTCGCTATGGTGTGGTATCATGCTGTGGCGAATCTCGGGAGTTTGAATGTGGACCATCTAGCGCACAAGTCGCAAGACTCTGAGCAGACTGCGATAGTCACCTTAGAAGACATTTTTGGGACCCCGGCGTCTACCTACTTGTGAAATCCCGATCTCGCACCACCGCGTCTTGGAGCCCGTCCCACACGAATGACCGCATTCGATCATTACAATCAAACTTCCCAGAAGGGACCTTATTTGCGGCTTGAATGTGGCCATGATGCCATACAATCAGTGTTTATGGTGACCGGGAATGGTAGTCTAGATACCGTTTATGATCCCGGAATGGCAGATCGGGTTTGAGAGCCAGGGATGCTCGACTAGCATAGTCCTTCATTGGAAAGAAGCCTCACCAGAAGGTGATGCACGGTGTTTGGACATGAAGCCTCGAGGCTCAACTGAGCTCTCTTCAGGCGGCTGATGAGATATCAATGTTATGCAAAATGTGTGTTTGGTACATCATATATCAAGAAACCAGGAAAAGAAAAATGAAGAATGAAATAAGTGGTAGTCCATGTCGTTTTACAGGTATAATGGGCCAGGTACCCGCCATCTAGGAGGCGAGCCCGATGACTGAGCCGGACAGTCGGAAATACAATCCTTTCATGCTTAACGATTCTGCGTGGCGTCACCTTGCAGAAATGGTATGGGACACACGAAGACCTAGACTGCCTAAACATCGTGGGATCCGAACCTTATTCATTAATACTATTCGATAACTCAGCGTGGAAGTCGTGGAACTGTAGACCTATGAATCGTTAGTATACGACAGGACTAAGAAGGTATTCGAAGTCGACAATTCGTCTGAGGCAATCCATATGGACCCATGATAACCAGTTGCTTCTGTTCAATTCGAGATTTGCGGCGGAAATGTGGTCCAAGTGGAGTACCGCCTAAAAGACAAGGGAGGAAGCGCGGCAGAAAAAATAATATCGCATATCCGATGGTTACGCTTAAGCTTGATGGATGGCCTAGTCCCATAGTCAAGTCAAAGAGGATAGATGAGTCTTGAGTAGATAGTCTGTGTGAAATCTGATTGCGATGAGTGTCAGTAGGGTCGAAGGGTCTATTAGAAACCAGTTACGCATTGCTTGAGTAACGCTCATTTAGATTATCCTGGTGAGGTTGAGTTACGTTGGATGAGGATATTACGGACGTAAGCACTCAGCGTAGTGGTAGAAGATAGCGAATACTCGGAGATACAAAATCGCGATGGCCGTTTTCATGAGGCTTAGATGAAGAATTATTATAACGTTAATAGAACCCTTATTAAATGTAGTTCAGAAAGCCACTTCCACGGTCGTCAGCAGAGTTGTTGGAAATTTTATCTGAAAGAGGATGTGCTAGCCCACTGTACAAGACACAGACTTGGAGGACATGCTCTGGAAAATAGCTTGAAGCCTGAAGAAACACATCTCTCTTCTATTGATACCATAAGTCTTGGTCACGTGTAAGGCCTGGCGCGACGTGACATCTCAACTTGTACACTTAGCAGCGACTGCCAGGACTATTACTTTTCAGCAAAGACGTCTGTGGATAGCAATGGTTAGGATGCTGACAGACGAAGACCTCAGCTTGAGGCATCTTCCAGAAATTTCTGATTCCTCTTTCTCGTTCCAAATTCCGACAACTTTATTACCCAGAGGTGGTGACCTTATGGCTGAAGACAACACCTTCTTTAAGGATGCAAACCCAGATATCACTCTGGCTACATCAGAACCTCCTGCAGGAGTTGCATGCCATCTTATTTTACAGGAATTTGCGCCTAGACTCGAGTCCAGTCCTCTGGCACAACAGCCACAGACTTCGCCGTACTCCAAAACACCGAGCACTTCGTACGGCCATATTGAATCTCACCCATTACCGATCAATGAAGCACCTATATCAAGTAAACAGATAAGGAGCTTGAGGAAAGAAATTACGAAGCACAAGCATCAGGTTCAAGGTGAACCACAAGAACCTGATCCATGCTTGTCTGTATCTGCGACTTCATCTTCCACACTAAACAATATTCTACCACCACCTCCTGCATTCTCTGAACGATTATCCCTAGGATCACAACCAGAAGCCGGTTATTCTGGATTAGATTTACTTCAACATGCATCTTCCGCAGCATCAAGTGGGCACAAGGAAGAACTGCAAGGCGACGCCAATCCTAAAGGATTGCGAAGGGGGCATCTCGGCAACGAGCCCAGACCATCAAAACGATTGATTGCAGCCTCCAGACCTCCCCGACAGGTAAAGTTTCCCCCATCTACATCTATCGTCGTGTTGACAGGATTCTTTCGGGCTCAATTTTTGATATGTATCATGCTCACCTGTTATAGTCTCTCATCTCAGGAGGTGTTGTCAAATCTCGGAGACGAAGTGCGACAAAAGGCAAAAAAAGCGTAATCAACACCTCCCTTTCCACTACTGCAACGTGCACTCTAAACAATCGATACAGAAAGCCTGACAGATTCTTGGGCTCATTTGACGTCGATAGATCACTAGATCCTAATGTCTGCATGTCCTCGTTTGTTTTGAGTGAGGGTGCAGCAGAACAACTTGTGATGTCTAGTCAGCAATTCATGAATACGAAAGACGATGACATTGGGTAAGCGTGTCTCATTAATATGGTATATTGGCCTGTATTGTTGACGCAAAGCGTATGTTGACTACCCAAGACCAATCAACCAAGGCACAGAACCGAGAGTAGACAGATACAAACCACAGAATGTCAGGATGAAACTGGAACCGTGCTTAACAGATGATACCCACATGAATGGTTCTAGGGGCCAAGAAGATGACCGGGATAGGCCTCTCACGATATCTCAACTTTCCCCTCGTAAGCGTAGTGCAGTGCAACCTAGCACTTCGAACAAAAAGCGACACGCGCCAGCATTTCGTCACAATCAACAATCTCAAACAAGAGACACAAGTTGTTCGTCGTCAAGTAGCCCACAATCATTGGTGGCATCTGTCGTTCCTCCTCCAGATCTGGGGTCTGTCACCAGTGGCGCTAGTTTGGGAATCTTAGATGTGACGGATGAAAATGAGGGTGGAAGGATGGAAGGAATCATGGCAGGCAATAAACATGCAAAAACACAACACTCTTCGACGTTGATTTTAACAAACGCAGATGGGAGCTCCGCAGGAGTAACTGATTCGGGACCAACAGTTGTCTCGGAGCAAGTTGTGAAGAGACCTATTAGGATTGAGGCGCGAAATCGAACACGAAGAAAGCTCAACTCTGCCGTTAGTGGTGGGGGGATATCGCGGCCTCGATTTAATTCTAATTCTGTTTCTACACGTGCAAACGTTCTGTGTGCTAGCAAACGAGAGAAGCGCCTGTCACAAGTTCGAACTCGAAAAGACCGTGCAAAAAATCATCTCAATAAATCTGGACAGTTCGATCAAGAGAAGGACAACATTGAAGAGATACAGACGGGTACCAGCGTAAATAAATTCAGACATGTATGTACTTTTCGCTTTTGCACTGTCGTTCTTGATACTAACTTTTCAGCGAACTAGCCTGACATACTAAGTTCCACGCGTCCCGTAGAATTTCACTTTGCTTCGGATCTGCGAATACAGGCCCGCAAAGGTTGTGACGGTCAGCAAATGACGAGGTCGATAACGTCGTTATCAAACAATAGTAGCACAGGCAACAGTGGCGGTCCAATCGTCCGCCCCATCCCTGACTTCAAGATGTTACATGCTCAGATGGGCGCATCGCAAGCGCACCGGAAAGAGAATGTACATCCCGTAACGGCTCAACCTTTTCACTGGGCTACAGATCAACGAATCAAACAGCGTAGGGAGTTTGATGATATGGTGAAGGAGAAGGTAAGACAACGAGAACTATTAGAAGAACAAAAGCAGAAGGAAATGGAGGAGGAGGAAGAGAGAGGAATACGCGAATTAAGGAGGAGGCTAATACCCAAAGCAAATGTAGTACCCGAATGGTATAAAGGTGTCCCGAGAAAGAGGAAGGACGAAGGGGCAATTTGACAGTGGTTTTTGGGAGGGGGGAAATGTGGGCACTGGAACCGCATCGCGAGCACTATAGTTTACTGTTGGATTAATCAGAGCGCTTATTGAATAGAATGCAATTCATTGATATTCTGCATTAGATCCCAGACGGGGCACATGACAAGACTTTATTGTGGACGACACATGTCACTGAAGTCATTGAACGTGTTTGTTCCTGTGACCGAATCGCAAATCAACGGGTCCGCAGCCGGGCTGGTTCCGGAGCTGTGGGTCAGTTTGTGGTTAATCTAGTGAACCGAGTTGAAATCGGGCAGGCAGAACTGGGCTGATCGAGTGCCAAGTCTTTGGTTATTTCCGGCAACTCGACTATGAGCGACGAGCATAAAAAGCCAACTGTTTTCATCCCAAAAATCAGCATCTCACCCCAGCTACTCTACCAACTGACCAACCATGTACTCGACTACTCTCATCGTTCCTGTTGTCGCTGCTACCCAAGCAGTCATTGTCTCGTCTGCAGTCCTGAGCACTGCTCGTGCCTCTGAGACCAGCTCCATCGTCGACCACAGTGCACCCGAGTGTTGCCACTGTGGTTCCCGTGGCTACCATTCCCCCAACTGCCCGTTCCGCTGAACGATACTCGTATACCACTCAGGCCACTTCCGTGAGTCGCTGGTTTTCTTTGATTGATGAGTGAAGAAGCTTACTCTTCTGTCAAACAGACTCTCTCAATGGTCGCTCCCGACATATCATCATCAACAATTCTTGTCGCAATCTGTGCTTTCGCTATGTTCGTCTCTATTTAATACGACCCCCACCTTTGTGGCATCATCATGATGGATAAGGGAGAGAGAGAGGATGGATACTGGGAGGGGATACTAATGTTTCTGTGCTCGAGCCAAATAATGTACTAGTATATCATCGTCATCTTGAACGCCTTGCTTGTGATGTAAGATAAGATCCTGTTTTGGATGTGCCTGGTTCGAATCTGACATTTTCTCCGCAACCACATGATCGCACGCGACGCACAACAATAACAATCATCATCGATGTGGAGTAATCTTCCGGTAATGGAAATAGCCGATCGGTCCCAATAACTTCCCCAGCCCCTGTAGTAACTTTGCTCTTTGCATGCTCCTCGCCCTATATAGTGAACGAAAACTAATACATGGCGTCGACACTGGTGCTTCCTCCTCATTCTATAGACCTGAAAGTTTCAATTCCAGATGAACACGTTCTACTCATAATGTTGAATCGACCCAAGAGCCTTAATGCTATGACACCAACGATGGCAGAGGACCTCAAACGTGTGTTGGACTGGTTTGAGCAAGAGTCCGAACTTTGGTGAGTGCATTATTGCGCAAACATGTTTGGCCATGATATCATTCTTGTCTGAAGGGTCGTTATAGTGACTGGTGCTGGACGACTATTTTGCGCTGGTGCAGATTTGAAAGCGTAAGTCGTGCTAGACTTCACTTCTCATTCATCATTCAATTCCTTTAGGTGGAATAAAAACCAGCAAGCCGGTGTGAGTGATGAACAGAAAGGTTTGGTGTCAGAATCAAATGGCTTTGGGTCCCTCTCTCGAAGGCAATGCAACAAACCCATTATCGCTGCTGTAAATGGAGGTGCCTATGGTGGAGGTGTGGAAATGGTTTTAAATTCCGATATCGTCATCGCAAGTGAAGATGCTAAATTTGCTTTACCGGAAGTGAAGCGGGGTGTCGTTCCTGCACAGGGAGGTGAGTGAGCTAGATCCAAAACGGAAGACTGTTTCTACCGTTAACGCTTTTTTGCGGTATCCGCTTGCCATGATCGTGCTTATTGCCTTATAGGAATACCCCGCTTGTCCCAAATAGTCGGCCATCAGGTATGTACTTCCCTTGAAATCTTATCCTTTTCCTCCTTCCCTTTGTTTCCTCCGAAGCATCTATGATTCGAGGAGCTATGCATGTGGTTTCGATGACGTTTAGATCGATCTTGGAGTGAATTGACTTCCTGTTTTGACAGTTTGCTTCTGAAATGGTGCTCACAGGCAGGACGATCACAGGTCAAGAGGCGGCAAATCGGTTTGGCTTGTGCGTATCAAGCTTTTCTAGATATCGATGGAATATATTGAGGAAAATGTCTTCCATCCATTCCTTTTGTTTTTCTCCCTCCGACGAGTGGATAATAGCGTGAATACTCTCGTTCCGACTGATCAGCTACTTCCGGCAGCACTCAGAGTCGCTAAAGAGATTACATCAAATTCTCCCGATGCAGTCCAGAGCACGAAACATGGGTTGTTGCTGTCTCAACAGCTGAACTACCACAAGGCCTTCATGACGCACGCTTGGAGCGACTTAAGCACACGAGTATACGAAGGAGAGAATATCAAGGTATCTTAGTGAATGATTGACTGTGCCCTCATTCACCTCCCTTGCTAGGAGGGACTCAAGGCTTTCACCGAAGTGAGACAGCGCCTAAAAATATATTCAAACCTCTGACCTATTTTGTTTAGCGTCGGGCGCCAAGGTGGAAAAATCCATCGAAACTATGAACAGATGAGCCGAAGAGTCCATATGATCGGGATTTTTGAGCTGGGGATATGGTCCCTGACTGTTTGGTGTTGCTTATGAAGGAATGGAGACTAGGAATGCCTCTAACTATGGTTGGTTGGCGGGATTATGGTTCCTGGATGACTTTATGACGCATCTAGGTAGTTTTTGGTTTCAGAATGAAGGAATTAACAAACGTAGGACCATCTAAGACTTTGTAGCTATCATACACCCGCCTTATGACTGGAGTGGGGATATCTAGGCAGGTATTGTTCTACCACTAAAATGAATCGATCGGGAGTCGAGGCGTCTCATTTACGCTAACTGATTTGGATTCAAGGATCGCCCACCGCCCGAATTTTCGAGACCTTTTCCGGAGGCCGAAATCCGGTCAAATGTATCTCCCCTTGTGGCCGAACGCCAGTCCATATGGAAATTATGGAAATTACTTCTGTTCCGCCCCTTTTCCGTGGTGAGTGTGATATCAATTTCTGGAAAGTTACACGTAGCTGCAGCGATAATCTCGGTGTCATCGTCACTCTGGAGATGACGAGTGCCTAATGTTGATCCGTCAGGAAGAGATCTATTCTCTCTCCCTAAGCCTTGGGTTTCTTACCCCGACATGCTTCATGTATTCCGTCCCCTGTGTAGTCCTGACAAATATTAAACACCGAGGTCGCTTCGATACTCGGCTGGGGACATGATGACACGCTATTCTGATGCTTAGTGATTGGATGAGTGAACCAAATTGATAGTCTGGCTTTCGAAAATGTCTCATAACCCCATTCAGCGGAAAGTAGATGTCCTGGCTTGATTTCGAGTGAGAGATCGCAGTTGTCATAAACGCTCGTCACAAGCCAAGTTCTAATAATTAACCTATGATCTTCTCTACCTGTTCTGCTATTCGAATCCTTACCGGCGGTATTTGTGTTAACTCATGTTCACCCATGATGATTCATAGTTTATGGACCTTGTTGGGTCTAGACAGTGCTTCCCTTTCGCATCGTTACTGACCTTTGATTTATCACAAGAATGGCTTGAGAGGAGCAGTATTGTGTACTATAACAATTCGATACCACTACTCGCTCAACTTGTATTTAGGAGCTTTTACCTGAATCCGAGCTGTGGTCCACTCAACAAGGATGAGTCAAGGATCTATGTGAGACAACTAAGGTGAAGAGAAATCAATTGCTACTCTATATCCTACGACATCGGGAGACATAAGCATGGACGTTTACCATTTCGATGACACTACTGTTGACACAGATCAATCAATAACATGTCACAGGATTCAAAGTGTTGACGGACCGATTTATTTTTTCAAAATGATTATGTTGTTGAGGGTCTACACGCTCTCTTAGATCCTCTTTGACAATCAGGTGGACGAACGGATTTCGGGCATTGACTCTTATTTGATCTGATCACTCCTCTGAAAACACCTGAATTAGCTCTGGAAGGATGTTCGCATGACAGTGGGAAGATGATGTGTGACCGGCATACACGGCAGAAGCATGCCAACTGCTAAGTAAAAGGATGTGGGTCTTTTTCTAACTTACATAACCTCTTTTAAAAATCCAGCTCTACACGTTTTGATGCAGATCAATCAACTTGTCTGGAAGTATGTGCAAGCACAAATAGATGGTATTGCCATTTAAACCTTCTCAAAACAGGAAACAGAACATTTTGCTGTGGTTTGTTGAGTGAACGCAAGGCCTAGTCGCACAGCGGACAAGTAGCTTTCAGCAGCTCACTGAAAAAGCAGTTTCACTGCAAAGAACCCAACTGATTAATTGACAGCTGTTTGACTGTTACTCGCTTACAATATGTGCAAGTCCGCGGTGACCGCACGCCCAGTTGACAATTATACCAGCATGTCATCTATTCATGATCTGTCAGCAAAAATAGGGTAGACTGATTTTCGTGTTCAAATAGTAGTAGTGCAGGAAACAGTGGATAGGGAAAGAAACTTAAAAATACCATCGATTGCTGATAAAACATCCTCAAAGAACAGTCTATATTTTCGGCATTGACCGAACTACCCTGGGTTGATTGCACTAAGTTTTCTAGATAGTTTTTGAGTGGAGATTCAATCAGTATTTCTGTCCAGAATTTTTCCTCCGCAAAATTCTTGCAAAGTGAAAAATTGCAATTGTATTCCGTATTTGAGTATTATGAGACATGGGCAGGATATCCAACGAACAGAGTGCATTTGGAGAGCTCTGCATGGTTTTGAATATAGGCCCGAGTATCAAGTGGCGTATTTTATGACAGGATCCATCTAGACCTCAGTACTAGAAGCTTTTAAACCCTATTAATATTTTGATGATAGTGATATCTATATTTAGACTGAAAAATAAAATGCACAGGAAGAGGATAGGATACAAGATTCTTTGGTGCTTAGTACATAACTCATTCCGTATGCCAAGAATAGGCACTCAAGAATAATTGCTTGAATATTACCTAATCATTCGTTGGCATGAGGAAACAAGTATCCATTAGGGGCAATACTGGTCATGAGACATGAATGTGTAGTGTCCTCAGATGGCCTAGCGTAGTTTGCTTCCAGATTGGGTGGATTAACCATACTGGGAAAGTAAATGCTCAGGAGAATGTCCTTGGATCATTCATCTTTCCACTGCTGAGTAAACTCAATTTTTGTTGTGCCGAGAGCCAGCGGCAAACCCTTTCAACCTGTGATGCGTAGGCCATTAGCATCTGCCAGAAATTTTCACCAAATCACTTGAATGATGAGCGTGTGAAGATTAGGGAACCAAAGTTGGAAACGTTGTCGCGACTGCGGTGATGGATGAATCCGCTGGACCAGCTACCTCTTCTCCTCCATCAGGCCCATCGCATCCTTCAAACGCGTTTCAAAGATGGAGACGAAAAGCTATGTTAATAACTGGAATTGGTGTAACTGAAGAGGAGAGGCTAGCAGACCTCCGAATGCACCAGACCCATCATTGTGAGAAAACGAAGGAATATCTCATGAGTTACAGTCAGTCTCATATCTGTGTCGTCTTTTACCTTGATTTTAACTTTTCCAAGGTCCTGCTGTTGTATTTATGCTGAAACACCTCAAGGAAAGTGGATGCGAAGTACCTAAGATGAATGTTCTCTGTGCACCATGCGATCTCACGCGTTCGGGTGGGTTCACGCCTGATCCAGGCGCAGTCATCCTATGTTCAGGACATTTCTTCAGCGAGGCACATATGGAACATACCCTCGTCCATGAACTCATGCACATGTATGACCATTGTAGGTTCAAAGTAGACTGGAATAATCTTAGGCATCACGCCTGCAGTGAGGTAAGTCAATGCCTGATGCGATGAATGAAAAAATTAATGCCACTCGAGATCCGAGCGAATAATTTGAGCGGAGACTGCAGATATACTCGTGAATTGAGACGAGGTTTTATCTCTTTCTCTAAGCAGCATCAGGTTGAGTACAGGAACTGATACACTTGCGGTGTGGGCTCATAATTTTCCAATAGGCTTGTATTCGACGACGTTCTGTAGAATCTGTGACAGCTAATCCGGCTTGTCCCAATGCTGAAACAGCTGAGAAGGTTGTCAACGAGGTGTGGGATAGTTGCTTTAATGATACTCGGCCTTTCGATGAAGTCAGTGCAACTTTCAACATATCACATAAAATTGACTCTATTTCCTGCATCCAGATATACTGATTTACAAAGGATAAAATGCTGTGGGTACTTAGATATGAGTCGTAGTCATTAGCTTGTCCTAACAGGAATATCGTTATGTATTTGCATATATTATGCGCTATTTGTACCTCCTCTATAAAATTTGATTTTCCCACTCTTTTGTTTATTCCCTGCTCTTCACGCTTCTTCCACGTCCTTTCTACCTCCTTCATTTAAAATGATGTTCAAACTTAGGTCTGTCCTTGTAGTCTTCGAACTTCCACCATTCTTAGGAAGGAATTAGTATTCTTGTCGCTCTTGTCGCTCCCTTCGTTTCTGCTCTGTCCGTGAACCAGCCGAGTCAATCTGTCCACAACGGTGGTGACATGACCTTTACTTGGACAGTTGCCAGTGGAGACCCGTAGGTATATCTTCTGTAATTGAGGTCATGTGTGCACTCATATTGCGTAGTTCAACATTTTCTGTGTACTTACAGAATCCCACGTTCAACAGTGTTTATGCCGTTGCCAACAATGTTGATGCGTCGAAGGGAACTCTGACTATTGAAATCCCAGCTGTGCCGGAAAAGTAAGTCAGCACAGAATTTGCAAATCTAAGGTGGGCTCAACCTGTTTTCAGTCAGCAATATACCATTATCCTGGTCCCTATTGACAATGTCAACCAAATACTTGCCCAATCGCCGTCTTTCACCATTGGTGCTGCCATCACTACTTCTACTTCCAGTTCTACTGCCATATCTACTCCCTCTGTTACATCTGTTGCCGCAACTTCTACTGGCAGCGCTCGTACAGCCACTGCACCTAGTACTGCGTGGGTATCTTTGCACTTGCATCATCGTATATATATTGATTATCCAGATAGATCGACTTCGGTAGGGACTGGCGCTTTGTCAACCAGTGGATTTGGGAGCACTATTCGTAATACCAACACTAATGCTGCTACTGGTGCCTCTTCTTCGAGTGCGCCGTCTGGCACCACTTCAAACTCCACCTCTGCTGCTCTTCCTGTTCGGTTTGATCTGAAAATAGGTGCCGTGGCATCTGTTCTCTCTGTAATTGCCGGCGCAGTCTTTGTAGCCCTCTAGGTGAATTTCCAAACGACTTGACTTGCTGGTCTATCGGAGAACAGTTTCTTTGGATCTTTGTGTCAGACTTTTCTTGTTTCATTTAGTCTTGTTGATGCACATTGGTTCACCTCGTTCTATCAAGTGTGTATGTTGAGCGTCGAGGTCTTTTAATCTTGTAAGTGTTGAGTGTAGTAAATTGATTGATTTGGACTGTTAGTTTATCCTTGTGCTCTACTCGACGTTCTGTTTTTTTTTTAGTTTGGCAAGTGTTGTCATGTGATTCAGAAGTTGCGTGAAACAATAGTACTGGCATGGTCAACTAATAAGCTGAACCTCAGCTAGTCACATGTCATTCTCTGGTTGTTGTCGGTTCAACATGAGCAAGCTACTGAAGGTAGATAGGAAGATAGGAGGGTATCCTGCGGCAATACATACGTGGGTTGTTGGGATCCTTGAAGAGGAAGAAAGTGAAATGTCTTGGTGGCCACTGATTCTGACACTACATTATGATGGATAGACATAGAGGCAAACGTTATCCAGAGCTTTAGAGAAAGTTGTTCTTTTATGGTTCTGCTTCATATATCTGAGACACTAACTGTTAACATGCTCTTCCCAACATCCTCCCTTAGTCATCTACCATCTACAGTGACTTCTGAGGGGAGATTCCTTCACTACAATTTATCATACTAGTTACTCATGGCTATAGCATGTAGCATTTTAGGTATGAATCAAGCAATTATCTAAGTCCTGAGACTAGCAATTGAACTGGGCCCTACAGAAAAGCTCTTGCTTGCCAACCAAGCCTCAAAAATATACCCAATTACATTGAGTGTCCCTGCCTGTAGGACTGTCCTCCGAATCTGTTCACTTCCTCTAACACCAATATTCACTACACACTGGAAGGCTAGGGAAAATGCAGCACGTTCATCGAATGGGGATGAGTGTGGGTACCTGTTTCGGGGGACGAGACGAAGGTGGAAGAAGATCATAAATTGCCGACGGGTTTTCTGGGACCGTGTGCAAGTAACAAAAGCCCTGTAAAAGCTTGACGAGATGTTCAAGACTGCCATCCATAGTCATAATTCTCGGATACAAGACAATGTTGAACCCAGGTATATTTAAATGAGTCAGTGAGTGGGACAGTGGCAACGGTGCGCAGTTGTGTCTAAGGTTGTAGAATGCCTCCGAAGTTTACATCCTTTAAAAATTTATGCTGACTTCTAAGAAACTGATTTGAGAAAAGCTACTCACCGCAGGCGGTCTCAAAGCTGAGAGGTAATGCAGACACGGTCCTTGTTCTGGGCAGGAAATGCAAATTTAGACTCCCACATTGTAAGTTGCTTTGAGATGATACCTACCACCACCGCTGTCAAGGTACTACCAGTATGACAGGAGACCAAGTGTCGAGTACGATGACATGCAGATGGGGATACATTTATTCAGACTGATTGGATGATAGCAGTGGATGTAGATGCGTCAGTGTTGACAGATGAGATGATAGGATCCGGCTGCGATGCATCCTCCATATTGACATTGTTTCGAAGCATGATGTATTAATTATCAGCAGTTGCAGGTGGTTGACTGGAAATTGAATTTTTTTAAAAAAACCTTGCAACAGTGGCAGGACTAGTGATCATGATATCTATGCATGAGCTATAGAAATTTGTGGCCAGGATTGACGAGGTGTCCATCACGTGTGTGGTTGATACCCGTGGTGTACCCGTGTTTTGATGGTAGATGTGACTGGGGGTACGGGTAGTCAATCAAACCACGGTCACCCCTGGTGGGCTCTATCTCTGGTCTCTTGTACATTGAATGATCTAATCACAAGTCAGCCGGAGCATGTGATCTGAGTCACTGAGACGGAGGCTTACATATCTGGGTACGAGTCGATGTTGCTTCTCCGCACCTGCTTTTGCACTCGAGCATCCTCAGCTGTTTCTCGGTTTGCTAAGACAGGATTCCCATCCATACACACTCAACATATCATGTCTGCCAAAGATATTGTTGAGGTGGGTGACAGTTCAAGAAGATTAAAACTTGAAAGGATCTTGTTGTTTCTAGGAAGCTATTGCCAACAACGACATTGCAATTTTCTCCAAATCGTGGTGCAGTTATTCCAGAAAGACCAAACAATTTTTCACGAACAACTTCTCGAAATCTAAGACCATTGTTATCGAGTGGGTCCCTGTTTGGTGTGTCCTTGTCACAACTTCTCACTGTATTCAGGCTGGATCAACGCAACGACGGCGGAGATATACAAGATTATCTGCTCACGAAGACTGGGCAGAGTACAGTTCCAAATGTTTTTGTTGGTGCGTGTTTTTTCGATTACGTTGATATCGTGACTTCAGCTTCACGAAATATAGCTCAGCAACATATTGGAGGTAAGCTTCTTTTTTGATCGGCGGGACCCAACTCACATTGTTCCAGGATCCAGTGATACTATGGCCAAACAAGGCCGAATCTCCACCTTGCTCAACGCCGAAAATGTTATACCTTGAGCTAGTAATTCTATGTTTTTAGTCACTGAATGTATAATTTTCTCATAGACGTCATGTTATGGTCTCCTGATTCGGATTGTCACGTTATTGATCCTTAATCCCAACGTCAATGGCTCGTGCGCATCGTGCATTGCTCTATGCGAGTCTGGCTATTGGTCTGTATTTCCTTATCTTCTTCCAGTTTATTGCTTTGCCCTGGCTCCACGTGAAGACAGTTGAACAGTTACTGGCAGTGGTTCGTGTTTCACATTGCCCATGTTGCAAGCAATCTCACTTATGTCGCCAATGGAATTGCAATGCGCTTTCCCTGTATTCTTCAACACTGTTACTGTATCCAATGATCGACTTGACTTATGCAATAAGGTTCCTTGGTGGCTGCTTGTTTCGTTCGGATCTTATTCTCTCTGGTCCTTGGGGTGGGGGCTGTACACGTTCAGAGATTGTCCAGAAGCCTATGCTGATTTACTGAGTGTGAGTACCAAGCCTTATTTAGCATGTTCATGTTTTTGTTTTGGTGGGCCGTCGGAATGAACGGTCGAGTCGTAGTTTGAAGAAAGCCGTTTTCTTCTAGCCCTCCGATTTAATCCGGGTTAACCCATCACTTCCCCCCCCTTTCCATTCGCCATTGAGTCACCTGTATCGTACATCTCATGATTGACCTTCATCTCTTGTTCCTGGTCTCATTTTTCATTTTTCAGGAGATCTCAGAGGCTAAGAATGACCTCAGAGCCAAAGGAGTGACAGTGGATTGATATTCTTATCTCCCCGGATGCTTCTGCATCGATGCGCACCTTAATAGTGCTAGAGATGAGGAAGCTACAACGTATCAGATTTTCTTGGAGAACAAATGAAGGCTCGAGATGCGATTGATGAAATTAAATTGGGGTTGTGAGTGTGTACGAAGGAAGTTTGGGAGTTTTTATGGTTCGTCATGTTCCGCGAATCTTCGCGAAAAGCAGGATCTCGATTGAGATGGTTCTGTGAACTGACTCTACATTAATTAATGTCAGACGTATTGGTTGCGACCTGTGGTAGACTAATGCGTTCAGATGCGATAGATTGACACCGAATGAGCACTCGCCTTGTACTCGCTTGAATAACAATTCAACATTGATCTTTTGGAGTAAAATCATCAGTATGGGTTTCCCCACCGTTTCCATCCTGTAATGATCGGCGTAACGACATGATGCACGTTCACCCAACCTGGAGTTCGATTATCCTTCGCCATGAATAACAAGTTCTATGATTGAGAAGGACCCGATCAAGCTTACCAATCTAGAAGGATTCTAGATATCTTCTTTTTCTCTGACATCTAATTCGGGAGTGTTTACAAGATTCCTACCGGATCGATTCTTCAATAGAATCAAGTGAAGGAACAAATAAGTCCGGCTTCGGAGAAGCGAAGGGTATCATAACATGGGCGTACACCTTCCTTATCACATCCGGTTCGCGGCTTCTGCTTTCGTCACGGTTCATGATCGAGAGTATCTTCGCGGCTAGCTTCTCCCGGATTTCCTTGTCTATGATCACGGTAGTCGATATATGGCCCATCTGTCTCTTCTTACATGAGGCCTGGTTAGTTGCGACTAACCGTACGAAATAGCCATGCAGGCTCTGGACGGGGAGGCATCGAACAGGCTCGCTCAGTCTGCCTCTTCAATTTCCTGGCGGTTATCATTGGAAAGTACGTACGTACCACTGCACCCTGAAACGTGCGCATACCTGCAACCATCCTTCCAGCAGTGTTGAGACACTGCTACTCCGTCATGTTTTCTTTGTTGACTCCTTGAGAAAGGATTTTTCGATCCCAACATTTAGAAGCCTTCTAACAAGCAACAAATTTTGTTCCAGTTCAATGCCATTAGATCGGGTTTCCTAACCCCAAATAACTGATGCATTCGGCTTTCGACTTCTTCCATCTTCCTCTCCTGTCCTAATATTGCTAGTAGGTCCCGACTACGGGTTGATGGGATAGTTTTTTTCTCTTCTTTATTGCATCTCTTCGGCATCCTGGTCGCTTCTTTCAAAAACACGAGGGGTCGATGATGAACTCTTGATTTGAATCAGTGCCACAGGATGTCCGTTCCTGTTGACATTCAATACAGATCACATTCATGATCTAGCCAACTCCCTCTTGGTTTGTTTCGTCCAAGGACACTTGATAAATAGATCTGAACCGATGATCAACACATTAATCTTTCGAAGATACAATACATGGCGTCATGATTACTGGCGGCTTATTTACTCCCCTTCTTTTCTTCCCTCCCGACTGGTAAGCCCCATCTCTGGGTCAAAAGCGATCTATTAGATGCATTCGTCTACGCTCCACTAAAGAACCTTGTCAGCGGACATAATAGAAGAGATGAAAAAGCATATAGGCATCCTCCTCAAGACAAACCGACTCGATAGACTTTCATTATGCTGAAAAGCCAAATGTCGTGTACGTATAAATAATTCGAATGAATTGGTCATAGATCATGGTAGTTTTTAAGGAATGATCATGATGCCTGATGACCATTGAATGATGCGAATGATAAGGACAATGAACGTTCTGTGTCAAATCGTGTTCTGATCTCATAAGACGAGCAAGGCCGATTTTCCTTTGAAGGGAAGGACTGGGAAGGCTCAGATAGACATGTTGGTAGACGTTTTTAATCACTGACAGCCGTCACAGGAGATTCTTATCAACGGTACCGACAGCAGAGGGATCTTTCATAATGTCAACCTTGGTATATTCTACACAAGTCTTGTGCTGCCAGTGTTGAGTTGGGGAACCATTGGCAACGACCATTTACCCCTGACCTTAATTTTGGTTCACAGAGTTATACACAAATCAAACTATAACTAAATGCAAGTCAGATACGAGTTTAAGTCCAAGCAGAAATTCCGATCAAAATCTACGGCAGCAGTGAAATACATCCAAAATTGACAGCAAAGCAGGGGAAAAAATATCTGTGCCAAGAGACGAGAAAAAAGTTGTCTAAGCAGTGTCCACAATCCACTGGGCGACTTCATATTTCAGCGCAACAGAGAACTATTCCTGCGGTGACGTTCCCCAAAGCCAAGGGGAGAGGACTTTCGATCCCACAAACTCCCAACCCCAGTCCCTGTAGTGCCCTGCTCACTTTCTTTCTGCTGTTGCCCGACAGGGACCAGCAGAGGAGGGGCGCTATTCGATGATCTAGTTGGACCGCTAGAATTAATTCTCTTCATCGATTCCTGAAGCTGGCTGGATTCTCCACTCAGATCAAAAGCGGAAGCCGCACGATGAACTTTCCTAGACCCTGAATCAGCTTTCACTTTCTGGCTGTTACCTTTGTTGTGATTCGGGATCTGTGTTAGCTGTGGGGAAACTGAAGTGGCTATAGGCGCCGACACTCCATCCACAACAACTGTCGGCACAGTAGAAACACCATACATGGGCATTGGCGATATGCCCTGTGTCAGCATGCCAGGCATCCCCATTCCCAGAGGCCTCCTCATGTTCATCGCTTGTATAGTGTCCATGTTGGCCATAGCTAATACTTGTCCCTGCGTTTGACTGCCTAATACCCCCTTTCTAACCGTAGGGATACGTGTTCCAAGAGGATCGAGAAGCATTTGGAAGGCGAACAGCATCATGAATGCCTCGTTGCCCGAGTTCACCAACGAACATTGCGGAATTATAACGGATGGAGATAACCGAGGAGTAGCTGAGGAAGATAAACCACTTGAGGAATTATTTGTTGAGACCGATGTACAGTGAGACTGTGGTTGATGGAGGTTACGCAAAAGACCCTCAAGATTCAGCATGCAGCTCGATGTTCGGGGACGGTCATTTTTTGGATCAGACATGACACTACGGGCACCCGTAGCATATAATGACCGTTCGAAAGTTGCCATATCGATAACAAGCACATTATGTGGTAACTCTGCAAGAGGCAGAAGAAAATTCGGAGCAGACATGTTAGTGACCGCTGGCGGTAGCTCGAAACATGATAATGGGCGCACGATTATCGGGCTTCGGACGCCCGAAGCCCACAGTATTCAAGCCAGGGAATGTGCAAGATAGAAAAGGAAACTCACTGATCTTCATATCTTCTAGACGAGCCAGCTGAGCATGTGTTCCATATCCGATGAGCACGATCGAGTTTGAACTAGTCTCCGACTCCGGACTCGTCAAACTACTGTTGAATGGGGAGACAAAATATATACGAGTCAGTAAAACGGAACAAGACATCAATCATTGATTTATCGTAGTGCACTTGTAAATTTGAAAAGTCATGACCGCATGGGCACAACTGAACCTGGCCTTGCACGACAGCCTCATTCACACTGATAAAAATCAGCTCACCTTATCACAGCCTGAATTATTTGAGGCAGCTTGGTTTTCGGCGCCAACTGGCTCTCGCCAAACTGTGGGGCAAAAGTAACTCAGACTCGACCAATTCCTGCGTGTTCACAAGGAGCTGGAAGACAAAGACTCACTGCGTACTGTCAAAAGAGCTTCTGGTCAGGCGCATGAATGCGGGAGAGGAGGCGTAAAACAACGAGAAGTACAAGCTCACCTGCCAGGGTTGATTAGGTGGGTACTTATTAATTACTTTGTCTACGTATTCTTCAACAATATAGTGCCCTTTGCTATCAATGATAACATAAGCAAGAGGGGACTCAAACATGAGATTCGAGCCCACCGATAGTTTTTGTCCGGAATGGGAGGCCAATGGCCAGATCTGTAATCGTATTTGGTCATCCTGTAGGCGGATGTCCTTTCAAAAGGGCTTACGCCTCCATATGTCCACACCTCACTGCCGCATACCCAAATTCTAGACAGCTCTTCTCATTCCTCTCACTCCACACGAAACTTAGAGTCAAAAACGTCTTGTCCCGCTTAGACCAGAGTTCCTTGATCGTTTGAGAGTCGCCGGCCCGCACACGCACGCGTTGTGCAGCGGTGACGGCAGCAGGTAATGTTGAGTAGAGTTTCTTGTATGTTGAATAATCGGAGATATTGCGTAAATGGCGTGAGGACACCTCAAAAGGCGTTACCAGGAGGATATTAGGGGCTTGGGGTAGGGTTTCCCCGAATCTTCAATATTGAGGATATTGGAGAAAGGTATCAATGAACCAAAGGCAAGAGAGGAGAGGTGTGCAGCGCTGAGTCGACGTAGAGAGATAAATATAGGTGAATGTAGACTCACCTTGTTTTTATCATCTTCAAAAATGCACCGATCGAGTTCAGCCTCGTCACAATATGTGCTCGACCAGTATATGCATCTGTCACTGTGATTGTAGGCCATGAGAAGGCAAGAAAGTCCTCGAACGACGTAAAGAGATGTCCCCATGTTCGGTCAAACCTACACGCGGCAAATGACAAATCGGGTGATCAGCACTAATTTACATAATTCTGTGCACCATTGTTTACCACCTGCACGCACCATGGAACGTTGTGGGCTTGGAAGTATCCAATGTATGCGGAATAAATCTGAAAGCGAACGGTCGACGTCAACATTAGCTAGCCGTCGGTGTTGAGAAAGGGAATACCGAGTGCAAATCGTATTCCCAGCCTTTCGGGTCGACGAGGGTGAAATCGGCCATGAGCAGGCTGGGGGAGTCGTGGCTGTGGTTGTGGTTAGAAGACGAGAGTGACAAATGAACAGCGAGAAAGGAGTCGAAAGGAGTCTTATAATAAACAGACGACGCTTAAGCACACGCGGGACTGAATCGCTCTGACTCAATGAAGTAGTCCTCAATGTGCTAGGTTCCTTTCGGGCAATTAATGCAGACTTGTTGTCTTATCCGAATTGTGGCGGAGCTTATAGGGAGAGGCACCCGGTAGAGTTGCACCGGCGGTCCACCTGACGATTGGAAAAGGTACTATTCCATCAGTACCAATTTGCTTTCGTGCACTAGTTTCATATCCTTAGAACCAATACCACCTGGAATCATCGTAAATCGCTACAATATGTCCCAATTTTTCTCTAAAAAGCCAATTTCTGGAAAGGACTGTCTTTGGGATGCATGAACAGGAATTCCTGAAGTAGACTGACACATATTTGGACAGATGAAGTGGAGTAACCGAGAGCGTCCCTTTGCTCTAACAATACTTCAGCCTTTGCTCTACCGAATTCAAACTGTACTTTTCCTAGCATATATACCTTAGTAGCACCAGTAGCAACCTCAGTCGTCTACCGGTTAGGGTGATGTCAGATATATTTTGTACTTTAAGAATCAATGAGGACCTAGAATGAAATTAAGCACATACTCAGCAAAGTATAAGTCATTGGTGTCGGCATAACATCCCAACGCCATTGAAGATCATATCCAGCAACTACATCTTCCAGCATACGGACTAAAAACAAATGCAATGGCCAATGTGTTTGCTTATACTACATATATCCAAATATGTAATGGACCAACCTCAGTGTTAGAGGTGCCCTCGGTGGGACATCTCAACGTGTAATATGCTCCTGGTGTCTTAGTGAATGGCGCCACACTCATTCGAGCAGGAACTCCTAAAACGACATAATATTGCAAAGTTCAAGCTCAGCAATTCCGAACGATGCGTAATAAGCGGCGACTCGGGAGTTTCAGATTATCGGCAGCGACAGGCTGTTCAACGACAATGACTTCATAATAACTCACCGCACATTCGCAATTTTTCGCACGTAACTCACTAGATCCCGCTTCTCCTCCAGACTTCGAAGCACAGTATGACATTTCCTTTGGTCTTCCAGTACGATGGTGTGATGACGTTTCCTGCCTGTTTATAGACCAGAGAAACAAAACGAAACATTTTTGATCTATATCACAAGGAAATCTTCTGTAGTTATGTACGCGTCAACTGAAAAAGGTGGTTCATCGCCGTCTACTTGAGCGACCTTGGCTACCTCGATGCCTGCAAGGTTGCCTTGAGCGGTGAAGTTGACATCAACAGGGAAGAACACGGCTGCATCATCCCCGCCCACTGTGAAAATTAAAGAACCCGTTTTGCTATCGCCATGAGCCGTGATGTGAGGAATTGACCAAGACAGCGAATGTGAAGAAGGGTCCAGTGACCATTCGCCGGTGTATGATGAAACGCTTGGATATGATCCGTCGCTATGCAAACTAGCATCAGATCGGTTCCGCTTACGAGAAATGCTCGCTGACTTACGGTAGAGGAATGGAGATTAGAGTGTCGTACAACGAGATGTTTTCGTTTTCAAGTTCGTACTCAATGCTAACTTCGACAGTGCCATCGTTGGAGGGTGTTGGCCAGCAACTGACTACAAAAATTCTGGAACTGAATCAGATTACCCGTTACAACGAAGGGACTTACTAGATAAGGGTACATTGCTCTCGTCTGTCCCAGCATATCTCCATCTAAGAACAGCTAAACTTTGGTTGACCGGGAACGAGCGAGACGAGTCTTTGAGGGCAATAACACGCTCCTGACCCGGTCCGAATTTCGCCACATTTGGATGTTGCTTAAATTGTAGACTCTTTCCACCAAAGCCTGTCGTTGAAGGTGCCAGGATGATGCGGATGTTTGCCGAAAGTGAATCGGTTATGTGAAGATTCATATCGCCCTTGAGCTCCATGGATTGTACACCACCATCATGAAGTAGTTGCAATGACAATTTTTCTTTGATGACTATGTGGATGCTGATTTACACTTTCAATGACGGATATCTTTCATTTCAAAACAAAGATAATGCTCACTTTTCCGGAACCACTTCAGGGAGGCTACCTCGCCCATCATTAATCTTCTGCTGCACTGGGGGTTCAGGTGCGGCTGGGGTTGGGGGACCTGAGACTTCAACACCAACAGTAGAAGCTAGGACATCTCCACCGAGTGCATCTAATAGCTCAGCTTGCTTCGTCTTCTTTGCGCCAAGTTTCATACCGCTACTCTTGAAGGCAGGTGTGCGTGCCGGCGTTGTCACAGATATACTGCTGACATGGGAAGATGTGTTTAGCGTAGGTTCAGAGGCCTCAAATCGAGCTACAGGTGCGTATCCAGAGATACCACCTCCAATGTAGTTACTCCCGCTTCCTCCACCAACAGCTGCACGACGTTGCTGTTCGCGACGCTGCATCTCAAGCTGCTTGGCACGTCTCTTCAGTTCTTCCTTCGCTTCTGCCTCTTTATTCTGAAGTTATATATGTCAACTTGGCCAACTAGACGGAGACCTAGAAAGACGTACCCTCGCGATGATTTCCTGGATCTTCTCCTCGTGACTCTCCATCTCCAAAATGCTTCTGACTTGCATCAGGTTCACATTCTCCTTATACCCTAGACTGACTATTTCATCGAAAGCACCGAGCAATTCGAAAGCATTTTTTAGGATCTCTCGTTCGTCTGTACTTCTGCACAGATCAGAGACGACACGGGCGAAGAGATGCAAAGTGTCAATGTCTTGTAGTATATTTGATGCTTTATTCGTGATCAGAAGAATGTAGAGATCTTCTAGGGGCTGGTAGACGAAACGCACTTCTGCTGTTTCGACAGAAGTATGCTGGGTATTGGCAGGGATGAGTTTAGGGAATGAGGCAAGGAGAGACTCAATCCGTGGGCGAGTCATATCACGGAATTGGCGAGAGATCACAGCTGTGATTTACGAGAATAAGAAGAGAGGTAAGTCAGCTTGGAGATGACATACGCTTCCCGCCTTTTGTGCATATCGACGCTGCTAGAACGACCTGGACAAGGATCGATGTGCACGGTCAATAATGAATGGCTTTGACACGGACCATTTTCAGCAAAAAATAATGCTCACTAGTGTGAGCGTTGAACGAATTGATTTCCAGATTAATGACCTGTGGTCAATATCAGGGCAGGCGTATAATAATCACGTGACCTGACGGTCTGAGAAAAATCCAATGTCTATGAATAGAAATGTTAAATATGTCTTGTTTAATGTCACCATACTGATATCAAGTGACAGCCGTAACAGTAGGTTCACTTGTGGATGAGCAAATGTAAAGCATTGTTCGTTGACAATTGACTGCCCACTCTATTGGTGGAATATTGAGCTTCTCCGTCCTACTCCGGAAAAGTCGTACTACAGCCTTTGTAATCCATTAGACTAGCTTGACTTGGGGATCAATCATTAAACCAACACTCATTTCTGACAATGCTATGCTGTGAGGTAGAAAAATTCCTGGTCTTAGACGATGAGACTTCTTGCACGACACTATCTGACGGTCTGGGGAGTGAGGGCGATCCATCCTGAACCAGTGGCTATGTCGAGACATACGATGTTTGGCTCTCGTTTAACGATCAGTGACGGTTGTATCTCATAAGCGCGAAATGCAGTGTAGAATCCATATATCCGCTTTTTCATGACAAACGTTAAATTGACGCTCGTTTGACTGCTGAGCCTAATTTTCCTCCCGCAGACGCGCTTCACAACTATCATCTCCTTGAAGTATTTTGCAAAAATAGCGTACTGAAGCGCAGAAGGCGACAGGTACTTAGAACTGATTGTTGATATTACATCTTCCAATCAACCATGCGGTCTCATTATGTAGATCGGTTTGATCATTCTCGTCGGTCCTCCGACACCGTTACTGCATCATTCCATTAATCTACACTGCTTCTATGAAGAAATGGGCTTTTCTGGCCGTTTGTTGTCAAGAATAAATCCTCCTTGTTGCAATAATCCAAAGAAAGGAGGTTCCCCTGGGAAAAACATATGAGAATCGAGCCTTCCACTGTGTGTAGACACCAGAATAGTTGTTTCATCGTCTCTCATATGGTAGCTCGTCTCGAGCATGATGTGTAGATATCAGGGCTGGTCATAGCCTCCAAGAACTCTGACGCGAACAATTCAGGGGTCTGTCATCGAAGTGTTCCACCGACCGTAACTGAACTGCGCAATGATGTCCAACCTGGTTTCTTCTTATGGGTTATTGTTTGAGTGTAGTAGTCTTCCTGTCATACCCACCAGCATGTTAGGCTATGAGCATCATTAATTTAGTATGTGTAGAGGGGTTTCGCGTACACCTTTCAGATCGCCAATGGATTAATACTTCCTTAAGAGGGTGAGCAACCCCTTGTATTATGTTGTATAAAATCGAGTGACGTCAAGTATCGGATTTCTTCATCCTTACTGCGGAAGGGTATAGAACGAATATGCCTTTGAAAGGAGTCCTTACGCAGTAGGATATATTTGAATTGGCCACGGAGATACAAGACTCGACCGATCATCTTTATCTTGGGGCCAATAGACCAGAAAGATGTTGGGGTGGTTGATAAGGCTCATGTTGTTCCTTCTTTCGGGCCTGCGGATGAGATTCATCATTTGGATCTTTATAGCTTTGTCCACATGGGATTTATGCCTCAATCTGATACATAAGAGTTGTTGAGGTAGCCAGCCAAAATTTTGCCGAGATACCTGCCTGCTATGCATGAAGGAGAGAAATTCAAGGGCATACGAAGTGAAAAAGGCCATAGGGAGTATAAAGATTTCAAGCCCTGCTTAAAGTTGAGCCTCGGAGCCAGAGTCACCGAAAAGTCAAGTAGTTCCCAGTGTCTTGGGTGGCAAACGACATACATACTCCGCAACCCTGGGAACGGTTGGTAGGAAGATTGGACAGCATAACGAGTAGACATAAGTCTGTAGAACCTGGCTGAGTTCTCAAGAACTGTGAGTTTCCTAGTCCTCTACAATGGTACATATCAAGTTTGGACCATTGACTGTATGCGGTATTCGAGCTGATAATTTTAGTCAATTTGTTGTTTCAATTCTACACGATTCGCAACACTCAAAAGATCGCTCCAAATGGACAAATAAGTTATCATGCTGGGCTGGAGTTGAAGGTCCACAGATCAGTGTTGCCAGGTGCATGTTTCCTGTACATTATACTCAGGATCGATGAGTTATAAATTATACATCCATCGATTTTTCCGTGTTTGTGGGCGGTAAAAACAAGCCCCAGGCATCAATGCGAATGTTTGGGTTTAAAGAGGTAAAGAGCCCAGTGTGGTAGCTAGATCAGATACTAGTCAGAGTCCTTGAGGTCATACTCTTCGTGAATCTGCTTGATTGTGGAGCCCCTCGCAGTGGCTAGCTGGTAAAATAAGTTGGACTGGATCAACAGAATTACTGGTTTTCACCATACACGGCCAATCAGAATCTATGAGAAAGTTGAACTCGGGGATATCAATCGGAGATTTGATACTAACCTGCGTTGCATCTTTGGCCTCATTGTATTGGTGGAGAAGCTTGATGTGGTTTTTGACAATCGCATCCGCGCTCTCGTTCATGCTGAAGGATATGTTCTGAGTGCGAAACATGGGCACACGGCAATGTCAATGTCGATACCCTAATTTATTCTGTAGAGCATTGATTTCTTTATGTAGAGTTGCGACGTGAGCTTGTGTTTTCTGAAGGAGGTGAAATACCAGGGAAGCGGATATTGCTAGGCTATACCTTGGCTGAAGTTGTGGCGTACATGGTGAGAGTCAGAGTACGATCAACTGAATCACAAACTTGTTTGGTTCAACGGATGCCTCCTACAGAGGCTCACCGTTGCACCACACTCGAACTTCCGGGCGCCGGAGCGTAATCAGGACGACGTGGACAGCCTCCAAAATTGATCCAAAAGAGGACATGACTTGTGATATTTTCCCGGGATGTCTCTATTTTGGCATTGTGATCACTTGCTCAACCGCAGCGCCGGGTCAATGCCAAAAAGCGTGCAGCACAGCAGCCAGGAACCAGAAACTGCGACTCTATTTCCATTCTTTGTTTTCCATCTCCCCTTAACGATCCTTTATATTCGTCTGACTCATTCGTTGCTTCTCATTTTTCGTCTTCGTGTATCCTCAGGCGAGGTACCCCAATGGCTGGCCTCTTTTGGATCCAGTTGCGTGCCCTGATCTGGAAAAATTGGATCGTCCTCTCGAAACACTGGTTTGTGAGTGTGCATTCATTCTTGGTTGGGTTTTCCTCTAACTTTTTCCAGCTCAACCTGATACGCTGCCTCATACTCCCAGTTGCCTATGGAGCCTTCCTCGCTAATGCGCAACTTTTCTTCCAGAAACCCAACAACGTACGCCATTCCGTTCTGATGACCAAACTCCTTCCGTCTTACTTTGATTAGTACGGATTAGGCCAGCCCGCTCCTATCCGCAATCTGACAGAACAATACGATGGGTCGGCACTTTTATGGGCTGACGGAACGGATGGCACAAGCAACCCGACACCTCAAGCAATTATGGATCACATCAGCTCAGGCTTTTCAGAAAAGCAGCGGAATGGCCTCAAGAAAGTTGCCTCCCCAAGTGACATTCCGTTCGCCTGCCCGCAGAACTTCAATCTCCGTTCAACTTGTTATGCCGCTATCGCATTCAACGACATACCCTCCCCAAGTGACGGCCGACCTATCAACTATACGATCCGGGCAGATGGTGGGCTCGCGTCCATCGATGTTGAGAAACATACCAGCGATTACGAACAAGTGTTATTCCCGTTGCAGTGGGCGATAGATAAGGTGCGTAGTCTCCATGTCAATCAGTCTGGTAGAGACTGATACCCCAAACCTTCTCAGGCAATCATCGAACTGCAAACTGGTGTCTCCCCCCAAACACCTCAAGAATGGCCTTACACCCAAGAGACAAATGAAGAACAATCTACAGATACTCGACTAAGTAGGTTCAATCTATGACTGAGAGGTCGCGGAAATAAATTCCCCGTAGGTTACGTGAGAGGTTTGAGGGATCTACTCGTTCTAGCGCTGTAAGTCCAAACTTTCGAAAGCAATCTCTTTGCTGATTGGTTATAGCTTCATTTGCTACATTGGTATAGCCTACCAACTTCCAGGAGCTGTTGCGGGTGAGCGAGCGGGCCTGCTGACTTCCCACATGAAGGCCATGGGTTTACTGGATTCTGCGCGGATAATGTAAGCAAACTTTCCGGCATTTCAACTTCATGTTCTTGAACTCCCACAGATCCTGGCACCTGAGTATTTCTCTGATATATTTGCCTGCCTGGATAATTGTTGGTATCATTTGGCGCTACCGCATATTCTCGGAAACCAATGTCCTCATGATCCTGGTCGTTCACCTCCTTTTACCCCTGTCACTTGCTTCATGGGCATTCTTCGTCGCTGCGCCCTTCGGGAAGTCGCCTCAGCTCGCTGCGGTTGTGTCGACCTTTTTGGCCATTTTGTTTGCTGTGGTTGCCTTGGTTCTCGGACATGCCCAAGACGGTACTGCCGTCATTTTCACTCTTATTTTTCCTCCTGCTTTCTATATCTTTGCCATTAGGGCAATAGCGGGATGGGAGAATCACTTACATCCTACGAATGCCCTCCAAGGCGATCCGGATAATAATCTCAGATTATTGCCGCTGCTGATAATTGCCCTGGTAAATATTGATTCCGTGTATCGGTATTTGAACTGTGTTTTGACTGGCATACACCTAGATCAATGTGTTTCTCTGGCCCTACTTGGCCGTAGTCCTCGAGCGGACAATCTATGATGTCCCTTCCCGGCACAAGAGTTGGTGGCAATTCTGGAAGAAGAGTGGAGAGGAGGGTCAACAAAAATTGGACGATAATTTGGCCATCTCCGTAAAACACCTGAAGAAAACATTCAAGAGTTCATGGTTTTCATCGAAAACCGCTGTCACGGCTGTTGATGACTTGAGCTTGGATATTCCAAAGACGGGCATCTTTGTTCTCCTTGGCTCAAACGGGTGTGTAATGTCTCCCACAATATCAAGAATATTTAATCAGATTAGGTACTTGAAGTGCCGGAAAATCTACCTCGCTCTCAATCATCGGTGGCCTTCTGGAACGAACAAATGGGATCATCACCTTTGCCGGTGGTGTCTCTCGCCCTCCTCGTGGGACTATGGGAATTGTACCACAGAAGAATGTACTATTTCCGGAACTAACGTGTATGCAGACTCTGAGAGTGTGGCAAGCCGTCAAGTGGTCTGACCGTTCCCACAAAAACGAAGATTTAGAACAGTTACTGAGGGATTGTGATTTGGGCAAGAAAATTCATGCAAATGCGTTTACACTAAGCGGAGGTCAGAAGAGGAAGCTGCAGCTTGCGATAGGGCTTTTAGGTGGCTCAAACAGTGAGTTGATTGGATGGTATACGATGACTATCTTCTGATACTGTATCAACGCAAGTTGTACTTGTGGACGAATGTACTTCGGGTGTCGACCCATTGAGTCGTCGTGCTCTCTGGCGAACGTTGACATCTTTCAGAGACGATCGAGCAATAGTATTCACTACGCATGTATGTCCCGACCCGCTTTCAATTTTTTGTAATCTCATAGTTTTTCTAGTTCTTAGATGAGGCTGATCTTCTAGCCGACCGTATAGCTATCCTCGCGGCACCTGGAAAGCTGGTCGCCTCTGGTACACCTGTATCCCTCAAGCGAAGTCTTGGAAAAGGATACTCAATCGTCATCACGTTCAAATACGCTATCGAGGCAAATGTTGGTTCTCGTCAGGACCTACTCGGTCGCATCCGAGATATCGCTCCTCATATGGTTCCTTCAATCATATCTTCTTATCAAGTGTCTTGCTCCCTCAGGTCTAAGGACGACACTGTTGTACAACAAGTTCTTCAGTTGTTAGAGGCGGAGAAATTAATTTATGGTGTCCAGAATTACGACATTGTCAGTACGACGATAGAAGATATATTCCTCGATCTAATGGACAAGAACGATCCAAATCAATTCCACATTGACTTAGAAAACGGATCGTCGGATTCGCGTCCAGTGACACCGGCATTGGTTCAGAAGAGCAATGTGCCTGAATTATCTATGAAGCTTGCTTCTGGTCGTCGTGTTTCTCCCTTCCGACAGGCATTCACAATTTTCCACAAGCGCTTCATGATTCTTAAGCGAAGCTGGCTGACACCTATGTTAACTGTCCTGATTGCAATCGCTGGATCATGCATACCCCTCGTCTTCATGGGCCATCAACCTGTGGCTTGTGGAACAAGACTGGCGGATTCAACTTCCATACCGCTATACCTTCCGGATTCACCCCTTATCCCTTTCACATTTGGTTTTTCCTCGCGTGCGGTAAACGCTCCTCCTGGAATCATCAAGAGCTTAGGTTCCTCTACCAACTCATTGAGAGTGACGGACGAACCTGATATGACGGCCTTCACCGACTACATCAACCAGAACTACCGAAATCTCTCTCTTGGAGGTATTGCATTTGACTTCAACGAAGATGATACGTTGGTTTCATGGGAAGCTACTCCTCCTGGAGTAATGGGGCTTTCAATGTTGAATATGGCAAGCAACGTGCTCTATAAGCGGGCTTTGAACCAAACCCAGAACGCTGGAGGAGTTTCTCCGACTACAATCATTGCAGCAGACTTTTCGCCTTTTCCACATATGGCAGCGGGGACTTTGGTTTCACTGAAATGGCTTGCGTTCTTCGGCGCTATTATGGTGAGTCCGTGATGAGGTTGAGCTTTTGTGAAGTAGTATTCACTATTTTTGGTTAGTCAGTGTATCCTGCATTCTTTGCCTTGTATGTATCAAAAGAGCGAAGATCTTCTGTTCAGGCTATGCAGTTATCAAATGGACTGTCGGACCCGATTGGACTGTGGCTGGGGCATCTAATGTTTGATACTGTATTCTCGGTAATTTTGACGACGATCATCATCATCATCTTTGCAGCAGCGTCGAATCAGTTCCACGGTATTGGAGAAATGGTGAGTTTGGATGTTTGTGATTTCTTTTTTGTTTGCTGATTTCTTCTTAAACAGTGGTTTATCATGGTTCTTTATGGAATCACAGGTGCCTTATTCTCGTACTGTGTGTCCTTAGTTGTGACATCGCCCCTGGCTGCCTTTGCTGCCGTTGCGGGGTATCAGGTCATCATCTTTGTCGTACGTCATATCCATTATCGTTCATGTAACTGCTCTAAGCTGCACCTAGTTGTATCTGTCCGGTTACCTTTTAGTGCTCACCTACGCCAAGTCGAGTGATGCCCAGAGGTTGATGGTCATCATACACTTTACCGTCTCCCTTGCAGCCCCTGTCTGCAGTGTCGTACGTCTATCTTCGTTATCTAGTTACATATTCATCAATTGCTTCCTCTCAGGTCCGAGCAGCCCTCGTATCAATCAATATGTTTTCTCTTCTCTGCGATGGTAACGAACCCGTGACTACGAAATCTCTTGGTTCAATCCAACATTTTGGAGGTCCGATACTGTACCTTTTCGTCTACGCTTTCATCCTCCTTGCAATCCTTGTTTGGGTTGATTCCGGATCAATATTGAAACGCAATGTAGGAAAGCGTGAACAGATATCGAGCGTGAGGAACGAGAAAGCTGATCATGAAAAGAAGAGTGATGTGGCCGCAGAAGCAGAAGCAGCCTTGAGCTCAGACGATCTGCTACGTGTTCTTGATGTCACGAAGACGTTCCACGGAAACAAAGTTGTCGATGATGTTAGTCTCGTTGTTTCCCGAGATACAGTTTTTGCACTTCTTGGGCCGAATGGAGCCGGGAAGACGACAACGTTCAATATGATTCGTGAGTATATTTAAGTCAATCCGCACCTCCGAGATACCGATGTTATTTTAGGAGGAGATATGGTCCCTGATTCGGGCGATATTCTCATTGATGGGACATCTGTCATCCATAAGCCTCGGACAGCCCGCCTCAGCCTTGGTGTCTGCCCCCAGTTTACTGCCATAGATTCTCAGCTCACTGTCAGAGAACATCTCATTGTTTATGGTCGTCTGAAAGGCCTGAAGAGGGGACACGAATTGGATGAGAGCATCGAGACCGTCTTGCAAGGTGCAGCACTGAATATGTATGCAGATCGCCTCGCCAGTAAGCTTTCCGGCGGTAATCAGAGGAAACTCGCGTTAGCCATTGCCCTTATTGGTAGGGGTCATCCTATGATAAATTAGGAAAGCTGCTGATCTATTCGTAGGCAATCCTTCGGTTATTTTGATCGATGAGTTCTCAACTGGTATTGATGCAAAGATGAAACGTGATATGTGGAAAACACTGAGGAACGTAGCTCATGGGAAAGCAGTGATAATTACGACCCGTACGTGCTTATCTCTTTCCAACTGATGTTGCCTTATTTCCCTCCTATAGACTCAATGGAGGAAGCATCAGCATTAGCCACAAGGGTCGGAATCTTAGCAAAACGGGTTCTTGCTGTCGGAACGATTGATTCTCTTTCAAATCGCTATGGAACATACGAAGTCCACTTTACTTGTCGTTCGCGGGAGGAAGTTGTCAAGGCTCGAAAACTCATGTCCCGATTTCCTGGATCAAGGATGGCCGATGACGTTGCAACCCGTTTCGAAGTTCCTATTGAATCGGCACAAGGCATGTCTCTGGCCAAACTTTTTCACACGCTGTCCAGTAGTGGAGACTTCACTGAGTATACTTTGGAGAAGGCCTCATTGGAGAGTGTCTTTCTCAAGGTCATCAGGGAGAACGAAGTAGAGGAGGAAGATAGTAGACACAACCAACGGACTTGGTGGAAATGTTGGTGATGTTAAGTTAATCGTAGTTAGGTGTCAGATCATATCTGCGTTTCAGGAACTTGAAGCAATGTGACCATTCATGTGACTCTAGTGACAAGTTTCTTGCTTTCGTTCGTCATGTCTTTCCGAGATCCGACTGCGCCTCCGGCAGAACTTCCATCAATTGTCAGCGCTAAATTATTTTTCCAACCTGTTTTGACATAATCCAATCTTGTTCCCATACCCTCAAAACCAAGAACATGAGCAGTTCTCAAACCACTTGCACCGATGCAGAACCAGTCAAGAGGGCTTATGAATATTTGAATCAAGTGAGAACTCAGTTCTTCTATAATCGTGAGGTGTACGACGCGTTTGTCGAACTGATGAGGCGTTTCAAAGAGCAAACGTGAGTCTCAATTTTTTTCTATATGGTAGTTGAGCCAACATTTCCTTGGACATATAGTTTAGAGCGTATGGAAGTGATGGAACGGGTGGCTGAGCTTTTTGCGGGATATCATCACCTCCTGAGTGGTTTTAATCAGTTCCTCCCCACGGGCTATCGCTTGGAACCTTCTGATGATCCCTCGCGCTTGAATGAAATCGATATCATTACACCTGAAGGACGACGCCCTTGCCGAGCCCCTTCTGAACTCATCATTGGGCCAAGAGTCCACTGAATGGCACCATTTTTCTCTTCAACACTCCTTGTACGCATGAAAACGAGTTGAATCTGGTATCTCCAGTTGATTCTTACCGAAGTTGGGTTGAAGGATACAGAACAAAAGTGTGAGGATCGCTTACAGATCTTTATCAAGTGCTCAAAAGAGTGGCTGCATGATAGTGCAACACTTCGTCGATTGTCCTGTGGCATCGGAGGTGGGGTGGGAATTATCTTGGCATCAACATGTATATTGCTTGGTTTATGGTCCTAGTTCTGCTCTCGTTCTCTAAATGTTATACGTCATCATGATGTTGCAGTTCCCTCAACGAACTTTTTCAAATCAAAAATTGAATGAAAAAGACTGTCATCACGTTTGCCTCTGTTTTGTTGAATGTCAGGCCGTTAAGCTCGGAGAATCAAGGACTCGGTTGTTTATGACCTCATTCAAATTCATCTTCGTGTTGCCATTGGGTGACTTCCTGTAGGAATCAAGGAATGTAGTGCAAACCTTATTTTATGGCCATCTAGGACAAAGTAATCCCTAGATGTGATGTCACTGTGTCACACGCGTACGAGATGCGCTGTAACGTGGCGTGCTGGAATCTCTACTAGGTAGTAAATTTGTTGTAAATTTGTTTTCTTACTTGTAGATACGTCCTATGATGAGATACTTCATTAACAGCTTCATTCAAAACTTCTCTCGTTTGATAGGAGCCACTGAAAGACAAGATTGATATTTCAGACTCCCACTGTCTTTGAATATGGCCTCCGGCAGTTCATGATAGGGGAGAAATTGTCAGCAAAATAAATTGTAAGCCTATATTTATTCCACAGTAGATACCATCAGAAAAATTTCGGATATAGTATGTAGCCTTGATCCGTCTATCCATAAAAGGCTAGGGAACATCTGAGTCTGGAGGCCTTCCAGGGAAGTCTGGACCCCTCAAATGCCCGGAATCTCAACATGAAGCATTTTTTGTGCACAAGTTTTTACTTCCCAGATAATAACAATAATAAGATTAGTGAACTATTGGACAGTCGGAAGAAGAACGTTGTATGAAAAAACTACTGCCTAAGTTGGAAATGATTTACATACCATCAGATCAGTGCACTCGAAATTTTGATGACCGAACATTTCTACAGCTACAATGTGTCATCAGGCACGAGACTGATTTGATTATCCACCCAATAGCCTGAATTCATTGAGCATCTTTGGAGCGTATGATAGTCGGATGTGTCAGGATTTGATGGAGTGTTTCCCTGAGGCCATGGGAAACCATGTTTTTGGATCGGTATTCCACGCTGTTTCGCATGAGGTCATCATGTGCATCACGGAGACGGTGGAATGGAATTTGGCTGTTGAGGTGATGCGCAGCATGGAGCCCATCGTTGAGAGGATGAATCCACCATCTCTGCCAGAATCCATCGTTTGTCCTCGAATTACCGAAATGATCTGTCATGTTGAGGCCGAGATGCTCACTCATCTCTGCCCACCATCGCGTAACTGGAAGGATGAGGATCCAGGGTACAACAAAGTAGTGAAAGAAAGCTCTCCAAATATCGTAGAAATGGACAACTGCAAGGACTGTGAACCAATAAAGGATCTTGGAGGGGTATGAAGTGCGGGTCGTCCAGAACTCTGCAAATGTAGTGATGATATACTCGTAGTGGAGCCAACCAGTAAACGGAAGACCGTACACGAGCCAGTAGAGTTTACGAGCATCAAGGGGCTTGTCTGATACCAAGCCATAATGCATCATCCTGGTGATATCGGCATCGAGGACTGGATCACCGATATACTTGTGATGGTCGATGTGTTGCGTGCGGTAAATTTTAAGGACCCTGAATACAGGGAAGGAAAAAAGGAATTCAAGTCTGTCGTGTAAATGAGCGACAGTGAAAAGATTGTTGTGGGAGGCCTCGTGCACTAGGTTCTCAAATGCACGAAGGCGGGAAGCAATGATGAGGATAGCGATAATATATGTAGTCCACCATGTGAAAGATACTTCTGTGTATTTGCGTTCTATGTATTTACATAGAGAGGCGCAGGCAAAACAGGTGATATAGTTGTTGGCAATGGCGAGGATAGCCTTCGAGTTGTCTCGCTGTTTGTGACGGTTGGTGATGGAAATTGCTTCCTTCAGAGCGCTAGTGTTTTTAGAATTGAACAGAGTGGAAGCATCAAAATTCTCAGAGACAATCCTACTTGAAGTGAAGGTAGGGACCACTGTAGCCATGAGAATCCGACAATTTTTCTGAAGCAACGACTCTCTTTATACTCAAGTTCGAGTTTTCGATAAATTAATATGCAAATTTACTCAAAGCCCATTTATGCGGTGCAATTATGACAACACATATGTATTCAATTGGATTCAAAGTAAGTGTCATAATTCTGGATAACATTGATCTAAAAATACCTCGCAACTCTGCTGACTAATCAATGTCAGTCAAACCTTCGGCTGACGTGAAAACTTACATGGATGCCCCCGTAACAGTTTACAAGCAAAGGCGTGGGCACGGGAGTCCAAGAAACTGGAGCGTTTAGGGGCGCGACATAATATCCGGACCCTGATGGTCGATGATGCGACAGGGTCGGACAGGGTTGGACATTCAAACACCTCCCGTACACTCGCATTCCATGTGTCAGATCTTTTAATTTTTACGTTGTGTTATTGCAGAATTGACCGGTTTCTAAGTGGGCCTTTGTATCTAGGTATTCTTCATTATGTAGTTTTTCCACGGCTTAATGCGATCAAATTTATGGGTGGCCGAACCGTATCTTAGTTTTTTTCTTCATCTTCTTGCTTGACATGAATGTCCTTAAGACGCATTCATCTCGATTAGTGAAGAATGTTCCAGGACGGCTTTATCGTGCAATTCCGGCAGTCGTACTCGGAACGATGTTCAATGTTCTTGATGCAGGTATCATCGTTTGAACTTTGTGAAAGTTTTCCCTCATTTGACTGTTCTTGCAGTGTCGACCGGTCTCCTTGTCTTCCCGGCAGAAGAAGGCACAGGACCGACACAATTCAAAAATCTGCAAATTCAAGGGTTATCTATGTACATCATGAGGTATCTCTGTTATTCTCTAGTAAAATCCTCATTCGCTTCATGATCATAGTACGATACTTTCTCAAGTTGCCATGACATTGGGTGGCTCTCGCTTTCCTGGGGCTTTGGGGGCTATGTTGATTGAGATTCTGCCTTTCTTGCGAGGCGTCGCAAGTGATATTCGGGATGCACTAGGTGCAGATAATCCTGCACTTGTTCCAACAGTGATGGCGGCGTATGCCTTGACTAGTTTTTTGACTGGATTCATCTTCATTCTGCTTGGTGCATTGAAACTCGGAGGCTTGGTGCGTACTATTGGCCACCTTGTCAATTGACTAATATGCTTTCATTAGGTTGCTTATTTCCCTCAGACTGTACTTACAGGAGCAATCGGAGCCATTGGTCTATCGCTATTCATCTTGGGACTGGGGCTTCCTTTACCAGAGTCGTCTCCAGCCTTGACGTTGTCCAATGCGGGTTCCGTCCTTTTCAGCAAAAATCATCTGCCAATTCTCGCTGCTTCGTTCCTTCCTCCATTTGTCCTCTCTGTGACTAAGCGTTCCAAACTTGTTGATAGATGGACCCGAGGAGCAGTTCACAATGCCTACTATGTCCCTGCTTATCTGATTGCGATACCAACTATCTTCTGGATTGTCGCTGGGGCCCAAAAAGTTTCTTTGGAACACTTAATCATTAATGGTTGGCTTTTTCGCGTCGAGAGACTTCCTGATCAGCGGGGCATTGGAACTCAGTGGATTTATTGGAGGGAATTCGACTTCTCGAATGTTCAATGGTGGGCACTTGGACATGCAATTACGAACATCGTGCTCCTTGTAGTCATTGGAGTTCTCAACCTTCCCATCTACGTTCCAGCCCTCGGTTTCACGCTCGATGTTCCCTACAATATGAATCACGAATTATTCGGCCAGGGTGTTGCGAATCTCTTGGCGGGTGTTGCAGGAACAGTGCCAAATATTTTGGTTTGTGGGCCTGCCGTGCGTTTGTGTTCAATAGCTGAGATTTTTTTCACAAGCAATATTCTTATTCTGTATTTATCACTCGGGCCCATGGCGGACGATTTGAATGTGCTTTGATCACTCTCTTGACATTCGTGCTCTTCTTGACAGCGAGTCTCCTCCTACCATATGTTCCTACTGTTCTAGCATCTGCCCTTGTATTATTCCTAGGCATTGAGCTCATGCTTGAAGCTGTTTGGGAATCAGCCCAGAGCTTGATCCTTCTCGAATGGTGTATCGTGATTGGAACGCTCATGTCTTGTACATTCATTGGTTTCGCAGAGGGATTTGGAGTTGGAATTGGTGCTGCGGCTGTAGTATATCTTGCCTTCGGAGTGGTAGATTCGGTACAGTACTCAGTTTTCTATAAAACAAGTGGAAAGCTAACTCGCATAAGAGTGCCCGTGCGATGCGATGGGAAGAATGGAATGAGGCTCAGCAATTCGTTCATCGAACCGATGACTCTCATGTTCCCAAACTCATCTCACCATTGAATCACACGCCATCAATCTCCACTCCTGATATAGAGTGCGCTGAAAGCTCTAACAGTTTGATACGTGACGAGTTCATTGATAAAGTTAATGTCCGGGTGATTGCCCTGACTGGATATGTCTGTGAGTGATTAGCCTGGTTGTAAAAACTAGCGGGTGACTGAAGACAAGTCAGTTTTTGCTAGCATTCCTTCTTTAGAGGCACAGCTTCTCGACAAAAAGCGACATACACGGGTTATAATCATAGATCTAACCACTGTTCACCGCCTGGAGACATCAGCAGCCCAGTGTTTCGACCGCGCGGTGCGCGACTTGACACCGAGAAATACAAGATTGGTCCTTTGTGGTGTACACAAGGGTAGTGGAGTATATGCAGATTTCAAACGTGCAGGAGTGAATATCATATTCAACGAGAGTGACAATGATGAAAAGGGAATAGTTGCCTTCGAAACGCGATTTGAAGCTGTGGAGTGGTGTCGGAACCAAGAAGCCGAGAGTGATTGTGGGGCAGAATCCGGTACGAAGTTTGGAGATATCACTGATCGATCGAATTGACATGTTTCCACAGATCATCAGCATTTGTATACGCAATTTTGTGATCTATTTGGTTATATGCCCTCTGTCCTCCAACGAGGCTCCGATGTGGCTGTGGAAGAAAAGCTCCAAATATCGGATTGGGAGGAGCTCCGACTTGCTGGAGCAAGATTGACTCATTATCCACCAGGATATACCCTATCTAGGAGATCAGACACTACTCCGATCTCATCGCTAGACACTTCGGGGCAGAATGAGCGAATTGTCTTCCTTCTTGAAGGTGAGGCTCAAGTGGTTCCGCAGTATGAAGTTTCGTATCGACCGGCACTCTATGACTTGATGCTGAAACTGCCGAGAGAGACGTTCATGTACGTTTGGAGCAGGGTTGTGAATTCCTGGACGCAGAAAGGGACGAAGAAATTGTTGAAACCAGGGGATACAATATCGACTGCTGGGTTGGGTAATGTTTACGTTGTAGCGCAGACCCTGTGTTCTGTCGTTGAGGTGGATATTGGCCATGCGAGACAGCCGCTAGTAGATTGGGCTCGTATACGACATTGTGGATGAATGTCTTAGGTGTAACATCATTTTTTTGTATATAAGTAGATGGTTCCTGTGATTGGGTCCCGTCAAATGTTTTGTTGTCTCGGGTTTCTATCTCGTGCCTTTCGACGGTCACCTTTTCGTTTAGCACGCTCCTATCATGGGTACCAACCTCGTCCCCGTCCAGGCCAGCAATATTGGCAAACACAGGGAGCTCGACCCTATCGTGCCTCCCGACCTCCGTCCTCACGACGACGACGACGATGATGACCATGATGATGATAATGACGCCGAGCGCCCAGATGTCCTCATGACTGACGGTCTCGACGACTCTGTAGACTCTGCTGCCGATGACGACGACGACCCTGCTCAACTCGAGGCAACTCGTCTTCGTCTCGAGGATCAAGCTCGCAAGTACTTGGCAGCCCAGACTCATGAAATTATTATCCCTAGTTATGCTGCTTGGTATGCCAGTGACAAAATCCATCCTGTCGAACGACGCGCTCTTCCAGAGTTCTTCAATTCCCGTCACAGATCCAAAACGCCCTCCATATACAAGGACTACCGCGACTTTATGGTCAACACTTACCGCCTGCGTCCGACAGAGTATCTCACAGTCACTGCCTGTCGTCGCAACCTTGCTGGCGATGTCTGCGCTATCATGCGTGTCCATGCTTTTCTCGAGCAGTGGGGCTTAATCAATTACCAGGTTTATGATGCCCTTTCGTCTTTTTTGTGTCACCGCTCGCTTACACTGGAGTAGATTGACCCTGACCAGCGTCCTTCCACCCTGTCCCCACCTTTCACAGGACATTTCCGCGTCACCCTCGACACACCCCGCGGTCTCCAGTCCCTCCATCCAGGTACTCGGCCCCCCATTCCTACTGCCCATCTTTCCGGCACCCACGTGCCCCCTTCCAATGTCAAGGCTCTCTCTGGGTCTCTCCAACTCCGTTCTTCTATTTACCAAACCACTTCAAAAGCTTCTCGTGCTCTGTCCGCCTCTGATGCTGCCGCGCTTGCAGGCAGCTCCTCACCAACTATAAAATCCCATACTCACACCTGTGATACATGTGGTGCTGACTGTTCTCTAGTCCGCTACCACTGCCTCAAAGATAAGAAATTAGAAATCTGTGCTCCCTGTTACCTTGATGGTCGATTTACCTCAAAATTGTTCTCGGGCGATTTCGTCAAACTCACTGCAACACCTCCTGGGATTCCAGGTGCCTCCTCCGCAAATAATGATTGGTCAGACCAAGAAGTTTTGCTTTTACTCGAAGGTGTCGAGATGTATGATGATGATTGGTCCAAGATTGAAGAGCACGTCGGTACTCGTACCTCCCAACAATGCATCCGCAAATTCTTGGAACTCCCCATCGAGGACTCATATCTTCGCACAGAAGGGAGCATGGGCCCTCTCAGATTTGGTAGAATCCCTTTTGATCAGGCTGATAACCCAGTTTTGAGCGTCGTTGCCTTCCTCGCTGGTGTTGTCAATCCCGGTGTGGCTCCTGAAGGTGCAAGAGCTATTTTGAGAGGACTCTCGGATGGCGAAGGTGCCAAAGGGACCGATAACATTGACATGGAAGGTCGACAAGGGCATGGAGAGAGGAAAGCTGAAGATAAGATGGGGCATGCACCGGCATCACAGCAGAAAGACAACTCTACTGACTCAAACAATATCATTGCCACCCCCGCCGCCACTATTACTGCCGCCACTGCGACTCCATACTCCCAAGCCCAACGTGCAGCTCACCTTGCGCTCTCTGCCTCTGCCAAAGCTGCCTCGTCTCTCGCCTCTGCTGAACGCACTCAGATTCACAACACGCTTGCTACTCTTGTCAAACTCACGCTCACCAAACTTGAAGTGAAGATGACACAATTTGAAGAATTGGAAGATATTTTGGAAGAAGAGAGGAAGAATTTGGAAAGTGCGAAGGTGGCATTAGTGAATGAGCGGTTGGGATTGAAAAAGATGTTGGATACAGTTAGAGGAGAGATAGGCAAGCATCAACAGAATATACTGCTAGGTGGTACAAATAATGGACAGTCAATGTCACCATTGGGTTTTTCGCAGGGGGTGATGAATGCTGCTACAAATCAGTATGCACCGTTGGGGACTATGGGACAGGTGATAGCGGTGAACGAAGTACAGATCGGTCAGGGTATGGAAGGACTACCTGGGCAGAATGGACAGATCCTGCAGTTGAGTTGAGTTGAGTTGTTGGGTTGTCGGATTTCTGTGTTCATTCTGAGTCTTGAAGTGACGATCAAATTGTTGTTATTGACCAAAGTCTTCTTTTTGAGATGATGTACACTCTTCTATATTACTTCATATATAATTCTCTTAAATCGTGGTTCTAAGGGGCAATCGATCTAAATATAGCTATATTGTCAATGACAAATCAAACTGCACAAAAGTTACACAATAACGACTAACTGACATTGTGCATCTGATATATCGACTTTCGTGGAGCATCAGTCAACCATGGAAAATTGGGTCTTTGGTTGAGCCTATGATAATCTCATCCAAGCACTTTCCCTAGCCAGAATATAAAACATGCTCAACATAGTGATCGCCAACAAATTTTCCATCAAATCTTGAGCAGACCATTCACACCCACAAACAACATTTCATTTTAGCTAACAGATGTCTGTCTCAAAACTACGGACATGATAAGAGAAATTAGATGATTCATGCCCAACTCTAAAGAGACGATACCGCTCCCGAGCCCTCGATGAACCTGTACTCCAACTAAAACAGCGGTGCACAGTGAGGGTTAAACTCGAGATGTGTTCATGTTCCATCGACGTAACAGGCTCCTAGTATGTGTGTGAAACTTGGAGCCTTGACTATGTCCATGGGTTGGTGGATGATGATAGGTGAAGGCCGAAGCTCTTTGACAAAAACACCATGGATGGGCGAGTAGGAAATTATCTTGTATTTTTTACGTGCATATGGAAGGACCGATCCACGTGCATGAAGAGACAGCGAAGAGACAACGTACCGTAACACATTTTTTAAGTTGAAGATTATATAATCATTTCTCACGACTTATTTCACATGCCGACTTAGCCAAAAATAACTTAGATCTGAAGTGGGCATAATCAGAATAATAGGACTGAGACTATCTCTCCTTCAACATCTAAGAAAACCATGACAACCAACAGCATTGTACCCCGCTGGAAGGAGCTCCTTGATAAAGCACTCGAACAATATCCGAAAGCAACAAGTAAGCGCCCACTGTCGTAACAGAAATAGGAGTATAACGTGAATGTTTCGATGAAAGCATTCCAGCTCGCTACTATTGATGCTGAGGCTCCTGTACCTCACGCCCGCTCACACATCTTTCGTTCATTTCTGAACAGTCCAACAACGCCAGGACTCCCATTGCTCATAACCTCGACGGACGTGCGCACGCCCAAAATACATCATATCCTTGCCAACGCCAATATTGAATCTTGTTGGTGGATTGAACGGACGTCGGAACAGTTTCGCATAACAGGTCGAATCAGCTTGGTTACATCACCTGATCACCAGCTTTCCAAAATTACGCGGGATCATCTTTTGAATAATGCGAATGTGGATCCTGAAGGTGGATTAGCTGCGCTTATGCCTGCCAAATTTGATTGGGAGGCTAAGAGGGTCGAGATTTTTAAGAGTATGAGTGCACATATGAAAGCGAGTTGGTGCCGTCCTGCTCCTGGGAGTGTTTTAGAGGGCGGACAAGACGAAGCGAAGAAATGGCCTGAACGAGTGGAGGAGCCGAAAGAGGGTGACGGCGAAGAAGCATGGAAGAACTGGGAAAGGGCGCTGGGAAACTTTGCGCTGGTCGTCATCGAACCAAGTGAAGTGGATTATCTGACAATGGCTGTTATCCCCAACAGGAGGTTCAAGACTACAAGAGCAGTCGGAGGTGGATGGGATGAAGTCGAGGTCGTACCTTGAATCAGTAGCATTATGAATAAAACATCTAGGTGTACATAAAAGCTAGTAGGGACAGACAGCGGGGTAGCTGTCCTGGAAATGATGGCGCCTATGCCTTGACTTTCTTTGGGTCCTTCTCAACATCATTGTCACCAACGACCTCGTCAATGGGCCGCTTTTTCATGCTAAAAGCACCATTGTCCTCGACATACTCTTCACCGTCACCGTCATCGTCATCTTCCTCCTCCTCCTCCTCTTCATCATCAACTTTAGGCTGCAGCGCGTGGTCAACATTTGCGCGTGATGGAAGAAATTACTCACGTCCCCCAAGAGCAATGCTGTCAAATTTTGCTAGAACAGATGTTTAGCTCGAAGAAAAGACAGTCAATGAATGTAGATAGACCTTTTCGTTATTGCCTTCTTCACCAGCATCTCCCTGTGTGTATCAAACTCTCAGCAAAAAATAAATGTCGTATCGAAGAGGACGAAACAACCTCCTCGCCTTCGTCCTCCTCTTCGTCGTAATCGTCGTCGTCGTCTTCGTCTTCGTCTTCATTGTCATCACCAGAAGCATCTTCAGTATCTTCGTCCTGGTTCTCATCAAGGTTGACACGGTCCTCTTCCTCCTCTTCTGGTGCCACCTCCTCAAGAAGAGTGGAGTCAGTCAGTGGTTGCTCAGACATTGTGAGTGTGTAGGTTGGACAAGGGGGAGAAGGCCAAGAAAGGTAAGGGCAAAGGAGTAGGCGGTTAGATGGTGTGTGAAAAGAAATGTAATAAATACAGGGAACCAGTTTGTTTCGTGGATTCCTCCCAGCTTACTTACCCCGGACGGATATCGCCGGACTGCCATCACCGGTTGATTCACCGATTAGTGATGCGTTTAAAAAGTGTCACGTGACACACACTTCAAAATTAGTTGATGGAAATCTGATGAATGTGACAGAGCTGTAACTCCAAGCAGTCGATTCTTCTCTCTCAGAAATAACTCTGTTCCATCACCCGATTTTGGAGACGATGACCATTATGTTAAGACCGTCTTGACCAAAATCACTCCCGCTGAAGATCCTCCATCCTTGTGGGATCAAATGCAACTCACCTTGTTTCAGACCCTCTTTAATTTGACGTTACACTTGACCATAACTATGGTCTAGTTGATGTGACAGATGAGACCTTGGTCAAGGTCCAAGTATATAAGGGTGCAACAAGGCGAGTTGATAGTCCCTTAAATATCAGTATTCAATGCTGATATGGCCACTGATACAGAACCAAATTATGGTGAAGGTGTACGAGGGATGTATTTAGGGAGGAGATGAGGTAGGACATGCGAGAGAGGCGGGAGATGAGGCAGGAGATGAGACGGAAGATACGAGATATGAGAAACGAGACAGGAAATGCAGGAAACGCGAGATACACATGCATGTCAACTCGACTAGACAATCACTCATATCTTCTCAAAAGCCTTTCAATTTTTCTCAGAAATCAGGGAAAGGTGTTCATCCTTGAGATTGTGCCATTTCGAGACGGGACAATGCCACCGGTAAGAAAAGCTATTTCTGTCACCATTGCCAGTTCTTCTGTTGACATGTTTTTTTATCCTTTTGCTAGCCTCGTTTGCCCCCACCCCCCAAATCACCTTCTACAACTCAATTGTATTTTTTCCAACCCACACTGACATACCATTATCACCAATCTCAAATCTTGTCTATATATATATACAATCAAATCCAAATATCTTTTTCTCTCAAAAAGAAAAAGAAAAAAGAAAAAGAAAAAAAGTAACACAAATTAAAGAAAATAATGTGTCGTTATTATAATGAGAGAGAACATAAGACGACTTCTTCTTCTTTCTTCTTCTTTCAATCATCAAAGCAAATTATCCCTATAATTCTCGCAAAGGTTTCACCCAAAAGTCCAACTCCAACGCCAAAATGAAAGCAACAAAAGAAAAAGAAAAATCTACGATGGATGATGGTGCTGTTTTGGCGATCCCGCGCTCGAAAATAACATGAGTACCTTCTCAGCTCCCTCTTTATACTTCTTCAGTTTGTTCGTCGCCTTGGTTTTCTCTCCACCACCACCGCCGCCGCCGCCGCCTCCTCCTCCTCCAGACACATTCACACCACCACCGCCGGAAGATTCGTCACCCATATGCACCCTCAATCCCTGTTCTCCTCCATTACCCGCCGTAGCATTAACAGGCCCAAACGACTGATCCGACTCTACACCACCACCACCACCACCACCAACACTCACAGCAGACTCTCTTGATTTCAAAGAAGGCGATAAAGACATCACGACCGAACTTCCAACACTCAACGAAGGCGTCAACAACCCACCACCACTACCAGCATTCAACATCATCATCAAACCAGTCGACGTCGTCATATCCGGCGACATCGATGTCGGACTCGACGCGTTCCTCTTCAAATCTGAACTAGCCCGAGATTGTGAACTATTATTGTTGTTCGAGCTCAAAAGCGTCGTCGATAATGGCCCAAAGGACTTGCCCTTCTTCTTGGACGACTTGATCAAAAGTGGTTGTCGATCCATCATCGAGGGGGACGGATACGGCTTTCCGTTCTTCGTCGGCGTACTACTCACCTCCAGATGATGATGCTTCCCACTTGCACTTGCACTTGCCGACCCCGATCCCAACGACGACACAAGAGAACTTGCATTCGTATTCTTGGGCTGCAAAAATTGCCTTGGTCCTCTCGTGAAAGCTAAAGCACCTCTTCCTCTCTTTTGCACCGGGCTCTCCGAATCCCCCCCATTCGCAGAAGCGTTCTTCGAGTTGTCGGACGTAGGCGACGTCTTGTTCGGCGTCGGTCTCTGTTGTTGTTGTTGCTGTTGACCTTGATGCCTCGACTGCTTTATTAACGATGACGACGGAACACCACCACCGCGTCCACCCGCACTCGTCTTGGACGGTGTAGAAGCTTTCCTGCTGAACACAGCCAACCTGTACCGATCGACAACACCTCTTGCGAACAAACTCGTCCCTTTAGCTCCATTCCTATCCTCTCCATCAACGGTATCGATAAAGTCCCAGTCATCATCTTCGTCATGATCAACAGCTTCGGTATCTTCGCCCGCTTCCGTGTCTTCAGGTAAGTCTTTGTCGAGAGCTGGAACTCCAGACCGCTCGCGACGTTGGAGTTTCTGTTTGGTAGTAGTGGTCGTTGTCGTTGTCGTAACTGAATTCTGCTGTTGCAAAGGCAAAGGTGATGGAGTAGGAGTGAGAGGTTTATCCTCCGTAGGTGTCCTTAATCCTCCTTCTTCAAGTCTATTCTCTAGCGCTTTCGCAGTAGCCATCAGCTTCTCTATATCCTCTACTTCCTTCACCTCACCACCGACGGAATCAGCGGCAATATCCACAATCACAGACACAGGAACAACGAGGGGCGGCATTACAGGTTCGGCAGGAACATCGGGAGACACCATTATAGGTTCGGCAGGCACAAACGAAGGTTGAACCGGTAAATCAACAAGTCTCGCCTCTGGTGTCTTCGGTCCTAGCTCCTCCTCCTCCTCTGCTTTCTCTTTCTCATTGGCCTGTACGACCGTTTCCACCACATGTTCCAGCATTTGTTCATCAATCGACGTGGGTTTCACAGTGTCAGACGGAGAATCCATGCTTCCGAGGACAGACGACAAATCGTCTCCTATTTCCAGAGATTCTATCGCTGCTGTGGTCGATGTCGTCGTGTTGGCAGCAGTGACACTCGTCATATACGATCCTAAACCTTCCTCGTCATTCACTTGCTCATATTCATCCTCCTCCTCGTCTTCTTCTTCCTCATCACTATCAATAAGCACCGAATGTCTCCCCTTGAACGAATATCCATCAAAGACATCCACCGTGCTCTGCTCTTGCTTGTTCTCCCCTGCCACCACTTGAACAACCGCATTACCATTCCCGACCACTTGACTCTGCTGTTGCACCAATCTCATCGACGAGCTTCTAGACTGTGAAGGTGTCGTGATCGTATCTTCTCCATCCTCTGTCTCAGTACCCGTTGCTCTATCAGTATCAGTATGAACATCTGCATCTGTATCCGTCGTTTGTCCTCCTTGGTCACGTTCAGACTGTTCTTGGTCGTCTTGGTATTCATCCAGGACGGGCTCCATATCCAAAAATGTATCGTCAAAGTTTTGGGTATCGCTTGCATTGGAGGGGTCGATGGGAGGAATATATGGAGGAATATAGCGTTTGTGGTATACGTGAGACCAGTCTCTGTTTGCCTTGTTGATCAGAAACCATATGGGAAATAGATAGAGAGACGTACATCATCGAAAAGTATGGGTGTCTCTTGATTCTTGGTTCACAGATTCTGAGACTGGGATTTCGTTGGAGAAGCTGTACCATACGAGAGAGTCAACTAGACTATTGCCGAAAAAGTAGGAGAACCCACTCACCCCACGAATTAAGCTTTTCGTATCCTGATCCATTGCTCTATCCTCAGGGAAATGCAGCTCATCTTGCAATACCCGGACATACATATCCGAATGGCTATTTGCCCAAAATGGGGTCTGGAATCCTACCCATCAACCCATGGACTAGACAAAAGATGATCGACTCTCACAATGCCAGTCAACATTTCATACAACATTGTCCCAAAACTCCACCAATCCACTCCATACGAATACGGCAAGCCCTGAATGACCTCTGGAGCGAGATACTCTGCAGTCCCACAAAATGTCGACGTTTGGTCCTGTGATCCCAGCCCCGGGCGAGACCAGCTACTGTCACTCTGTGCACTGGACGCATCTGCACCACCCTGTGTATAATTATTCATCCATGCGGCACTGGCTGTCAACTCCATCTGCGGTGTCCCAGCAACGGACACTGAGCCAATGGTAGAGGGACGAGGGAACTCTTTCGAAAGGCCGAAATCAGTGAGTACGATATGACCGTCTGCTCCGATGAGAATATTTTCGGGCTTGAGATCACGGTAAATGACACCTGCGGCGTGTAAACCTTCTACGCCTTCTACGATTTCTGCAGCGTAGAACCTTGCACGGTCACGGCCTAGACGCCCCCAACGTGCGAGTTGAGTTGCTAAATCACCACCGGGATGAAAGTCCTATTGAAATGGATTGAGTAATGAGATTTTATGACATGAACATGACAGTACCATGACAAGAAACAGATTTTCTTTATCGTGAAAACTCCACCAGAGCTTGACGACAAAAGGATCTTTGCCCTCTGCAGCCATGCGCTTGAGGACGGCTTGCTCGGTAAGGGTATGTTGGAGTTCTTGGTGGGCGAGGACATGACGTTTGGTGATAGCTTTGAGGGCATAGAGTTCGGAGGTAGCACGTTGCTTGACGAGTAGGACTTTTCCAGCGCAGCCTTTGCCCAATACACGCATCATTTCAAAGTCATCAATGACGACCTTCCTCTGGCTCTTTTTGGGTTCTTTATCCTTGGGTTTTTTCTCGCGGGTTGTGGATTTTGAACGCTTTTTGGATTTAGAGGTTGAAGGAGAAATGGAAGAATCATCGCCGGTGGCGGAAGACAAGTTACCGAGGTCCATTTCGGCGGCGGCGGTGGCGATGGTGCTAGGTGGGGGGACTGATTGGGCGAATGCACGGGAGAGACGGGATGACTTGTCCGGGTCAGCAGACTGAGACCGGAGAAGGCGCTGTTGAGGTTGAGGTTGAGGCTGAGGGTGGGCGTCGGCAGCAGTGGGGGTGGTTGGGACGGGTATATTCTCAGGCTCAAGTGGAGTAGGAAGCTGGGTGGAGTCTACAAAGAACATTTAGGACGGGGAGGCAACGGGTTGGTAAGACAGTCACCTTGGGTTTTCTTTACCTCATGGGGGCTGATGGGATCAGGGTGAGTATGGTCGAGTTGTCTGGGGGACTGGACAGGGGTGGGGAGGGAGTCCTCGGGGGGCACGGTGTCCGGGAGAGGAGGGTGGACGTCGTGGAGGTGGGCGGCGAGATCAGATCTGACCCGCTTGATGGCCTTTTCGGGACGGACACTCTCGAGGTCGTCGGGGCGCACGCGGACAAAACGTTTCCAGGCACGGGTGTGGCGCAGCACGGGCGAGTTGGCTATGGCGGTGAAATAGGCAGCAAGGCCGGTGCTGGTCGCCGAGGGAGACGATGCCAAGGGGTCGTTTATCTCAGCCTTGGGGGAGACCGCGGTGGACTTGCGGGCTGAGAGACGAGAAAGGGTGTGCAGAAAGGTGGACTTGCGCTTGGGGGGAGTCGCCGGGAGGGCAGGCAGAGGCAGCGCAGGGACATTGGCGTGCTCGCTGAGCGTCGCATCGAGCTCGAGGATCTCCATGGCAGAGCGGGTGAGGGTGAGGTGGTGCGTGGGCGCTGTCAACAGTGAGCACAAGCCAGGCCAGAAGGATAAATAATTACTTTTGACATAGAGGGAGTATGCAGATCCATGGTGGAGAGACTCGGCTACGCTCACACTCCACCGTCCAATGCTTTCCATTGCAATCGCGAGTTTCACAACCGGCAATTATAAATGGTGCTGATGTAATCATGAATAATCAAATAATCACTCGGGCTGTCCATCTACAATCATGTCTGGAACCGGGATACTGTAGTTCCCAGTGCAACTAAAATCATAATCAACTTCCTTAATCTTCTCCTTCATCCCTTGGATAAATGCTTCCATCTTACACATGCCATCCTTGTTCTTTCCACACCCCTTGATCCCCTCTAGTGGAACTACACCGTCATTGATCATCCACCGGATATGTGTCGCATTCTTCGATGCCCCACAGGAAAGAACTTGACCAACCAGATTCACCGCAAACGGATTCACTTTGTCCGTTTCATACGACTGAACAAAATCAGCATCCAGCACCGAATAGCCTCGCACCAGCTCACCAAGTTTTTCGGAATATGCGTCGTTGGCAGAGGTCCTGACCTGATAAAGTTGGTAAAATTCATCGCAACGTAGACTAGAAACAATAAATTTCAGCTGTCCCATCCGTACGAGAAAATTTTGAATCCTCACTGGCCGACATCACAGTGTCATGCGATGCATCCACATAGATCGGTTGATTCAGTGGAAAGAGTGTCTCGCTGCTTACAACTGTCTTATTCACACTCGTATCGAAATCTGTGATCCGCGTTTGTGTCAACCTAGATACCAATTCTTGCACCCAGCCTATGCCTAGAGCCGCACTTAGAGGGCTACCAGGACCAGCACCATACCACATCGACAACGCTGCAGAGTATGAGCCCTCACACCTAGGAAGAATCCGTAATCACCTACAGTCTCTATACGCAAACCCTTCCCACTCTTTCTCAGTAAACAGCCCGCAAAATTGAGAGTAACCAAGTGCCATGGTTTCATAGACGCAGGTTTGCTGCATCTGGAATACATCAGTAATAGTCAGATTGAACCCCACAAGTTGCTTCGACAGCCTCTTCTGCGCTTCCACCAAATATATATTTTCCCATTCTGTAGTAAAGTGGTTTGACAAAAATGCCTGGATATCGCCGTTCGCATTAGGGCAGCTCTCATAGGGCGCAAGTGTCGAATTAAAGCTCGGCTGTTCTATCTCAATCAACTGATGGTAGTCCTGGACATAGTTGGGTAAACCGAAGAATCCAGCTGCAAAGTTTAACCTGAGATAACGTGTGAGCATTCAGAATAAATAGACAACGTCTCCACTCACGCCGAGTCGACCATGCGGGCTGGAGAAAGACGGTCAGGGTTGTACTACGAGCAGAGTCAGATACTAACATTCAGAAGTAGTCCTGAAAACAGGGACATCTCTGAACCCTTCCAAAAGCTCTCCTACACCAACCGTCACCATTGAGCAAGTCCACAAGTCTTATTTGACTGACCGTATCGAACCCGAAATCCGACACCCAAATCATATCTATCGAAAACCAAGACATCAAATCCACATATCAAAAAATAGACAAAAAAAGACACACAACTGCGAGCGACCAAAAGGCGTCAATATCTCTGCACCAAGTTTATAAGTCCAGTTTCGTAAAAATTGCACATCCCCATTAGCCTCAAAAGAAGCCGTCGAACTCGCCGCCTCATGCAGCTTTGTCGCAAACGTCGCAGGACCCACACCCGATGTTGGATAACGAGCTCCATGTCGGTGAAGCAGATGGACCTGAACGATATCACACCCATCCGGAACGACAGGTGACGCATCTGGTAACCCATACGCTGCTGAAGGAACAGAAAACCACGGTTGTAAACTTCCGAAATGACGAATCACGTCGAACGTGTTGGCGTCTTTGGCATCGGAGGCGATGGGGTTGACGAGTGGGAAACGGTTTTGCATGGCACCGAAACTGGGAGCGGTAGCCATCGCTGCGGAGGCGTCTCCAGCTGTTCTCGATTGGGTCAGTCTCACGACGTACTCAAACAAGAAAAAAAAAATCACTTGGTGTAGGACCAGCGAAACCGACGACTGAGTCATTGGGAAAGTTGGGGTCGGGACTGACGACGGTTGAGATGCTGGGCGGAGGAAATTGGAAAGTTTGGGTGGACCCGGCGATAGAGGAGACGTGGCCTTGACTGGCTACGAGGGGTATGAAAACTAGGAGTAAGCTGAACAGTAAGGGGACCGCCATCGTCGGGAATGGCAAACCCACGGCGACTATTTATCCAATTTGACAGCTTCTATAGTTTTTGATTTAATCAAGACAGAACACTTTCATGGCACGTAAATCTGATGTCAAGCCGCTGAATGTCAAGTCACCTGATAATCACCTGATATGTGCCGTACATCAGATTGGCACGCCATGTTTGTTTTTAGAGATAACAGCAGTCGAGTTTTGTATCAATCACATTTGACTATCATCAAGCCCAAGAGAAAAAAAAGGAAGCTTGCGACAGAAGCCACACTATATGGGTACAATACCATCTAGTGTTGGAGATCAAACAGGTGCCAAGACAAGATTGTTTCTCATCATCAATTGATATCTGTTCCCATTGAATTTGTTGTCAGAAAAAAGGGTCCTTAAAGATATCCACCAAATTATGACAATGTTAAATAATGTGATCATTATTTAATCTACATACTTGTATTGTCAAGTCACACAGGGACAGGTTCAGAGTAGACTAATTCCTTCACTGCTTCCAGGCCTACAGCCACTACTAGACAGGGAAAAGCTTTATTAATCAGGAAATCTGATCCAGGCATAAGCATAGTTCCCATTCTAAAATCATAATCAACTTTCTCAATCCTCTCCTTCATCCCTTTGATAAACACATCCATCCTACACATGCCATCCTTGTTCTTTCCACACCCCTTGATACCCTCTAGTGGAACCATACCGTCATTGATCATCCACCGGATATGCGTCGCATTCTTCAACACCCCACAAGAGAGAACTTGACCAACCAGATTCACCGCAAACAGATTCACTTTCATACAACTAAACAAAATCAACATCCAGCATCAAATAACTTCATACCAGCTCACCAAGTTTTTTAGAATATGTGTCATTGGCAGAGGTCCTGATAAAGTTGGTAAAATCCATCGCAACGTAGACTTGAAACAATAAATTCAAGTCGTCCCATCCATACGAGAAAATTTTGAATCCTCACTGGCCGACATCACAGTGTCATGCGTTGCTGGGTTGATCCAGTGGGAGGAGTGTCTCGCTGCTTACAACTGTCTTATTCACACTCGTGTCGAAATCTTTGATCCGTGTTTGCGAAATACCAATTCTTGCACCCAGCCTACGCCTAGGGCCGCACTTAGAGGGCTACCAGGACCAGCACCATACCACATCGACAACGCTGCAGAGTATGAGTTCTCACAACTAGGAAGAATTCGTAATGACCTACAGTCTCTATACGCAAACCCTTCCCACTCTTTCTCAGTAAACAGCCCGCAAAATTGAGAGTAACCAAGTGCCATGGCTTCATAGACGCAGGTTTGCTGCATTTGGAATACAGAACCCCACCGTCAGTGAAACTTGCGACAGAAACTATATTGGGTATAATACCATCTAGAATGAGACATAGCTTTGAAAAGATTGGTGACTCAGTACATGTCCAATATTGTCTCAACTATAGCCAGGACACTACCTGTTACTTGCTCGAATTAAATACTAGGTCTCCAGGCGCTCCTTGAACTCAAACAATGATGTGTACAGCGATGTGGTCTAGTTTCTCCCACGGTTCTGTGGGGGGAAAGCGGGTTGACTTCGCCTCGTTATATCACCAATTGATCGGACTAGTTCCTACTAGCACCCCACCCACTATTGTTCCACTACCAGCAACATCCAATCAGTTTCAGTCATCACGACTTCAAAACTAGAGCTCACGTCATGAACAACTGCAGCTGTTTCATGTATAAAATGAATTCTGTTTCTGTCCCATATAAATAAATAAATCACGTGCACGTTTCTTATGGAGTCCATGGAAGTTCATGGTGGGAGGAAAGCTAAGCGCTAATCATAACTGGATGCATTTTTAGGAAAAAACACATTGCGAGAGGTTTGTACTGATTCTACAAGACCTGGGTGAAAGGTCAGCATTTTGCTCCGTTGACGCTACGGCGACGCACCGCCGTAAGATATGTATACTTGCTTAGTCAACTACGGCATGACAACTCGCGGTTTACGGTTTGCCGATCTTCAATTTTTATCTGCTCCTCTTTCTTCCTCTCTACTTTCCTCCTCGGCGGGGACGTACCCCACGTATTGTCTTGTCTTCAGTCACACTCGTTCTCCTTAACGAAAGATGCTGTTGAAATCTCTTCTGGTTGCCATACTCGTGCCTCTATCTGTCGTTGCTCAAGACGAGGGTGTTATCTCTGGACCTACTTCAAGTGCCGCTGCTGCTGGATACTATTGTGACTCGTCCAAGTGTCAGTTACCAGACTGTAATTGTGCAAGTACAAGTCCACCAGGAGGCTTGCAGCCAGTGTGTACTTCTGGTTTGCCGATAGAAAAGGCTTAACTAAAGCGCATATATGCAGTCTGACGTGCCCCAATTCATCGTTTTCACTGCCGATGACGCTATACAAACCTATACAATTGATGCTGTCAACCAGTTTTTGGCTCAACGCAAGAATCCCAACGGTTGCACGCCTAAGATGACCTATTTCACGTCACTCAACTACACCAACTACACCCTCGTGACGGGTAGGACCTCTCTCATCTTGATCTGATGATATCCTAGCTGAATCTTTTGTTGCAGATTGGTATGTTGCCGGAAATGAGATTGCCGACCACACGTATGTTCCTCCAACATCTACGGACATATCGTGCTGACAGTTAACAAGGATGACCCACGTTGGATCGCCTCCTGCTGATGAAATCAATGGCAACCTTATTGCCCTGAATGCCTTGGCTGGTATCCCGATGAACTCCATTCAAGGCTTCCGTGCTCCTTATCTCAACTATACTCGCCAAACTCTCGAACTCCTTTATAAAGCCAAGTTCACTTACGACTCCAGTGCAGCAGCTTCCATCCCTGTCACTGATCCAGGTACTGATGCCTTTTGGCCGTATACTCTCGATAGTGGAATGGCCAATGATTGTCTGGATGTGGAACAGACGTGCAAGGGCGCACTCAAATTACCTGGTTTCTGGGAGATTCCTATGTATGCGTTCTTTGACAATCTTGGTATAAATGGACCTCATCTTATGGACCCTTGGCTGTGAGTTCATGTACCATCCGATTTTGACTGGATTTTAACAGTGTCTCAAGCGATAATGCCAATGGTGAAACGAGCCCCAATGATACTGCCACATTTGAGTACATGAAAGCCACTTTTACTGCTCATTACAACGGCAACAGGCAGCCAATCGGTCTTTACACGCATCCTATTCATGTTTCAGTGAATTTTTTTTACCTATCTGATTGCTTCGAGGGCTCACAGAATCACCTAGAGGACGTATCCTGGCGTTGATGCCCGTAACTCGACGATCAATATGATAAATGCTTTCCTTGATTGGGCGCAAGTGCAGCAGAATGGTACATTTCTACTCAACATTGATGCCTCTGATCTGAATTGTTTTTAGTTTGGATTGTTTCTAACGAGCAACTTCTCGACTGGGTCCGACATCCTGTTCCTGTGTCTCAATTGGATCAAGTTGCATCGCTCAAGTGCTCAATTCCTCAGGTAGATCCAAACACACCGATCTGCAATGGTATACCCCAGAATGAGAAAGGTCTTCTTTCCCACTGCTCTTTTTCCGACTTCCCCTTCTATACCTGTGTACGTTGATCTTTGCAGCTGCGCTCTACTCAAAATGACTGATGGCTGTATTCTAGTATGGATGCCCGGAGGTTCCACCTACACCTGATAACCCGAATCCACCTCAGCAAGTCCCCGATGGGCAAAGTGCTCGTTTCCGCCGTGAGTGCCTTGTGCACGCATCCATTTGGGTTTCATGCACTAATTTTATTCACTAGTCCCTGCTAACTGTTCGACTGCTTTCTGGGATCCCCAGGGGGGGTCATGCATATGCACATCAAGCACATGTGCTTTCGTTGATAGTTCGCGTCCCATTGGGGTACGTTGAAGCTATTCGTTTGACGATATTTCTAATTGATTCATCTATTTCAGCCTAATGGCGCTAACCTTACTGGTGGCGGAACTGGTAACTCATTTGAAGGTAGTACCTCTGATACTCCTTCCTACGTCCCTTTCAATGGTGATCTACCACGGCTGTCTCCGGGTATTTGGAATATTTTTACTATTGGTCTTATCGGCGCTATCCTTGGTACTTTTGTTATCTACTAATTCTAAATTGAGCAATCAGGGACCTGTAATACCTTTCCTGGACACGGACATCACATGACCATTATTACTTTTGGACAGCACTCCCATTACATTCTTTACTATTCAGACGTTCTAGATCTAGTAATACTTGATAATGTAAACTCGCATTGAGCAAGATCCGGGCAAAATGATACACTAAACCTGCAACAAACTAATCAAATAGTATGTGAGAGATACCTGTCAAGCCTCATCCAGTTCAGGCAAATGAACAGCACCAAGCCAAGCCAAGATTATCTCAACTCGAGGCCCATGTAATGGAATATTGATGGGCATTGATGCCTGTTTCTTAAGACTTTTTTCTTTGGCCTTGTCAGCGGCAGCAGCAGCTTGTTCCCTTCGGTGCTTGACAACAGGAGCCAAGAGAATGCGGATACAGTCAAGGGCGTCGGTTCGGGACAACTCCTGATCGGTTTCACCATCGGCTTTCTCTCCTCGACTCGGCCCTTGAAGCTGCGATGAACGAGATGGGGAGGAGGGAACGCAAGGAGTGCAGAGAGACAAAGTGGCGGAAGTGGATGGCGGATAATCGTCTGCTGTGCTCATATCCGGATGGAGAGATCTAGATGATGATGAGTCAACATCTGAACCGATAAACGGGCTTTTGCTAGAACTAGAGCCGGTGAGATAACATGGATGTAAAGGAGTCATAGAATTAGTTGGGAGGGATACAGCAGAGGCGGTCGATTGCATTGAACTAGTAGATGCCATCGAACAAGTCGAAACAGATGGTGTGATCGCAGTGGGAAAGTCTTCAATAGCTCCTCCAGCCGTCACAAGTCTCGCTTTCCCTCTGTGGTCACCCGAAAGAGAATGAGGTCGACAACCGTCCCTCCATCCTGCAGCGAGCCGTGCAAGAGTTTCAACGAACTCGGCTTGGCCAATTGAGCGCGGGGAGAGGAAAACAGGATAGCCCTCAACACTGTCCACAAGCATGGCAGTCCTTACGAACTGGTGGAGGAGCTGGTCAAAATTGCCAAGCATTAGATAACATATAAGGACACTAAAATGTGATTCAATAAGGAGAGGGTGATATGTCGCTAACCCAGAAGGTACATCCGACCTATTAGGTGACGGGGGATTGTTGTGATGGCCTGGACGCATAGATTCGGACATAGTAAATGCGAATTCGACCTGATCCGCAATACTACCGTCAGGTATGGGTACGGCTGTTTCCCCGCCATCAAAGTGGGACAGGAATTTTTCGTAATCTCGGATGCTCTTTTTCAAGAGGCCATGAACCTGATCTCGAAAACTGGCTTCTGCGAGTACCTTACGGTACACTTTCAGCTTGGTACCATGGCGGCTCCCGAGGGGTCCATCAGGATTCCCAATCTCGACACCACCATATCGGCCATTGGTAAGACAGCAGAGACGAAGGTCAGGGCTATCAAAATCCGCAGGCTTCTTAATACCCTCGATTTCAATGACGGAAGCTTCAATTATATGAATCGCTTGTTGCAGATGGGCAGCACCCCGAAAGAACAACAGTTGAGTTTCAAACGGTTCAGGAGCATCTGATTGCATGGAGGGATGTAGTGAGGGCAAGCCACCATCCGATCTCTCCATCATCCCTTCCGGTACTGCCGTTCCATCCGATGGTGCTTGTCCGTTGGTGTGAGACTGGCTGCTACTTGGGCCTTTGCGCTTCTTCGTTTTCGAAGCCCGCTGATCGGAGCCGTGATTCTTGTCGTTCCTCCGCCGTATACGAATTTCCTTGAGTGCGTGCGTGAAATCTTTGATCGCGAGGGAATATTCTTCACGGAAAGAGCGTACAACACCTCGAGTCCGATAATACTCGAGTTGATGTGGATAAGCAAATATTAGTTCGTCTAGAGTCGTCGTAGGTGTCGAACTGGCTAATGATCTTTGACTAGAGACAATTAGCACCTGCCCAACCTACGGGTCTTTTTTTTTAACCTACCTAGACGGTATTTTCTCATGAAAGAAGTGCACATACTTCGCATCTGGGTTCGAGGGATCTAGAGGTGGCTTGAAGAGTACATTTAGGAATTGACATCTTGTAAACCCACCATGTTTGAGCACTCGCTCGGCAACATCATCAAAAACGCTGCCTCCCTGCATAATCAGCACGCTGGCGGCAACTTCGTCCATTCTATATGCCTGAGCGAGCTTCTGTACAGCAAGACAGCGTAACCTATGTATCCGATTCGCAGACAAGCCAGGATTCCTTCCTCCACCTGCATTAGCTCCAGGAGGATTCAGTCCCAGGGATTGCGCGGCAGCCCACGTAGTCCCATTGTAGGAAGCAGCATTTCGCACGGATCCCAACTCCACAGCCGAAAGACCTGATGACGCTCGGACGGCCAAGTCCGTCGCTTCATCTACAAGCCTCCGTATTTGTAGAATCGAGCTCATAACACCCGGATCTATAGGAGGTGGCAATGGCTTTCCCGTCGTCGGGTACGAGGTAGAAATTACTACACGGGGAGTACCTGGAGAAAAATCTTCGGGGTTTGTGAGACGATGCCTCACAGAGGAATTTAGGGGGGAAGGGGAAGGGTACGTGGTTGGGTCCAGGTTGAGCCGGAAAAGTGAGTCCAAGAGCTCAATAGGAAGCGATAGCCAGGGCCCCTAGGAGAGATTGAGCGACCTGTAATAGTGACTCTGATGAATCACACAAACATGGTAGGAGCTAATGTAACGCCAATGCTTGTTCCTGCTGATACAGAGCACTTGTGGGTGGACTCCAGAATCGTCGGCCTGTGTCTTGGATGGGCCAACACTACCATCGGCCTCCTCGGCCTTTGTCTTCTTGGACTTTTTCTTCTTTTTCTTCTTCTGTCTAGGGATTGGTGTTTCCAGTGGCAGAGGTTGTTCCGAGAGCAGCGGTGAGGCGTCTGCAGAGAACGATACGGGAGTCGAGACCTCTGAAATTTCGGTGACTAGATCATCTGTATATTCTGGCGTAGACACAGAAACGTCGTGTGCCATCTCCATTCGAGGCCCAAGTAGAGATTGTCACAAAGGTACGAATGTCAGGAAAAGCCACAAAGGGTTCGCTCATTTCCCACGGGGTCAATCATGCAGTTCTATGTCCAGGTGTCAGCAAGGATCCATTCTGAGGATGAAAGCATTGGATAAATTCGGATTTGACAGCGCGATAGCAATGCTAGATATACAAAAATTTAAAATCAATAGTTCTTCTCCAAGGCCCTTATACATGCAGCAGAGACGGCCTTCATCTCGTCGATGTCTGTAGTACAAGGGACCATTCCTCCTGTAGATGCCCTTGCTTTGATTTCACATAATTGCCTGAAGGCAACTGAAACCGCGAACATTCGTCTGGGGTATTTGAAGTATGCAAATGACGCTTTTATCTCTTCCACGTTTGGGGTGACGGTAATCCCCATCACAGGTTCTGCAAAAAGCATTGCTACTCGTCTGTACCTATCAAGACCAGCAGAGTCTTTCTCCTTCTGTTTCGAACTCGGTAACCTGGTCACTATCGACCATTCCTGGAAAGCCTTCGAGACATGCTGACGTATCTTGTTGAGATCGTCTTCAAAAAAATCCAGGCCACTCTTCACAAACACGTCGTCAGCAAATTTATTAGCGGCTTCGTATGGTCCAATGAGCTGGACATCAAGTTTCTCCCCAGGTGATGTTTGAAATATCTTCATGAAACTCTCTCCTACCTCACGCGCCCTATCGTGAAGCTTTCTGAGAATATAGGCATCACTCGAGGGATCGGCTGTCAAGGTGGACGCTGCTTTTGGCAACCAAAAATCCCCTGTCAAATTGATGTCCCTGTATTCATACGGATGCCTAAACTTCTTCTGATCCTGCTCAAAGATACCCTCAGCAAGGGCCAAACCAGATTTTCCTGCATCAAGGAGTATATTGAACCTGGAAGGAAGCTCTTTCAGTACATCAAACGAAAGAAGAGACGGCTCCTGAACATACATATAAGCGAGTCTAATGGCCTCCTTAGAATTATAGCCATATTTTTCGACTGCGTGATCGTGAAAATAAGAGTAAAGGCCTTTTCGATCTCCACTCAAACTTAGGAGCAACGCTTTCTGAAATGCATTTTGGCGCTGGTCAGGCGACAGAACATTAGCATACCGACGAAACTGAGTCATTGAATCAACATGCTTCCGGAAATTACTCATGAGGTCGGGGGACTTTTGACAAAGGATTTGTTCTGAAAAGGCTCGACCAATTCTGATTCTCGGATCATAAAGAGCTCATCTAACGGCAAGTGGCGGGTTCATGCCAACTGTGTCATACATCGAAAGGCTTACCTCCATCCATGTCTGTGAAGGAAACTTGATATAGATAGTGAAAACAAATGGACCTGAAGTAACATACCTCCACCACTCAGCAAACTTGCCAGACTTCGAGAGCCCTTCGTTGAAGCAATAATGACATCAGGCCACGGGAACAACTCTGCTTTGTCAACGGCAGTGACCTTCTGCATATCTGAGGATAGAGGTATAGGATATCTGTGGTAAATCAGCAGTGATACCAATGTTTATTGAAACCCACTTCACCTCCCAAGCTGAGAGGGTGATCAGTACTCGGCTCTTATACAGAATGAATCTCCAACGCACAATGACATCACCAATTAAGGTGTGAAAGTCCCTTTGCGTATGAGGATCGACCAGACTCTGAGAGGATCGGTAATAGATTTCCCCTTCCTCCAAAACGCCAAGAGGGTCTACAGGAACTGATTAATCGATTTCGAAGACTACAAAACACAGTGTTGTACACCTGGGACGATAAAGCCTTCAAGAGATTCAGCGAGATGGATACGAAAATTTTCGACGTAGGTGTCAATGGTCTTCTTGACGATATACTGTATCTTGTCGCGCAATGGCTTAAATGTTGAGGGATGAAAACCAGCTTGAAGAAGTTCAAGTGCAGTTTCATGTAATCCTAAGGGAGCTATGGACTGTCAATTGGGCATGAAACCTGTAAAAAATATCACGCTCACCACCACTATATTCATCCCTTCCACTTTCTGCACTCCCTTCTTCATGCTCGTCCTCCTTCCACACTCGCCTTGTCAAACCAAGAGCCCGGCTGACACCAACAGTAACCCTGCTAAGTCTTGATCTTGAAACATTCCCATTCTTGTTGATTGCATTCCATAGATGTAATCTGGCTTGAGGATGTTCCCATCTTAGCAGAGGCTCGATCTCCTCTGTTAGGCTCTTCTCGACACATGAAAGAAGAATTCCATCGGGAACGCCATTGAACGACAAATTTACTATACTCTGTCTCGAGATGGATACAGGATTTGATGGATGAGATGGAGCAACGAGCTCAAATATACGACGGGAGCGATCAAGACCCAGGTATCTAATCTTGTTTTGGGACTCTCTGATCCAAATTTTGGGTTCTGGACTATCATCGGTGGGATGAAGAAGCCAGACACCCTTCGCTCCGGCGATACGACCCTGAACTGCGACAGGTAGGCTGGGCTTGTTTAACTGTACGTTGATAGCTACCAAGGCGGCTTGATTGATCAGACCGCACCCGTCAGTCATTATCTCTTCTGCAGACGGACTGCTCCCCTTGTAATCGTCACCATCTTCAATTCAGGATTACTCACAGCCCTCAAGAGAGAGAGAGAAGAGAGCTCACATATATCATCAATGAGAAACATATTCTTCTCTTGAAACTCGAGAATCGGAATAGTCGTTGACAGCCCGAGTGCAAAACGGGTCACGTATTTACTCAGCGGCTTAAAAAATGGTAAATTAGTGCTTCCAAGGCACAACAAACAACGTACTTGCTTATGGTTGCATTCAGGTGGATTATGCCAGTTGATAAATTCTGTGAAGGATTTGCGGTGCTGGTCACCAAAGGCCTCCCGCGATTGCCTCTCCCAATCTTCATTTGTCTCCACAAGATAGAGGCTGTGATCCTTTGCATAGAAAGGGATAAAGATACGCCCACATAGAACAAACCTTTGCTGGAAGAATTTCTTTAATTGGGCGGCCTCTTCGAATATAAGCTTTGGAGGGATGCGAATCTGTAAAATTCGGCGTGATCCACAGAAACGAGCAAAACGGTGGGATCGCCGCTTCTCCATAGCTTCAAGGAGAACTGTGTAAGCGCATCCGTTTACTGGTCGGAGTACTAGTTTTGAAAGTCTTGCCACTTGCTGTATGCGTCCCCCATACCAGTTTTCTTGACCATACCACTCTCCCAACAAACCTAAACCTCTCCCAACATTTTCAAGGATAGCTGCCTGCTCACGATCTAGCTCTTGCCTTTGGATTGTAAATTGATATCACCACGTTATGGGGCATATATATAACGAGAAGATAGTGTATTGCTCACCAGAGTGATATGTTCGTGTCGCGGGAAATGACACGATCCTCCATAACTGCATATACGTTGGCCGCCGCATCGACGTTAGACCCTACTAATGCTTCAGGTTTCTCACATAAAATATTGTAAACCTTATCCCAATCCCACTGCCGGAGAGCAACACCTCGAGCCAGCTCATATTGTACACCCCATGAAAGATCAAGTTGATCCATCAGTCTTTGGGTTTCTGCAGAGTGTGCAATACAAAACCGAGAGGTGAGGAGAGCTGGCTGAAGAGGCGTCACTTTGGCAGTGAGCTCTCTGGGTACTGTCGAGATTTGCCGTAATACAAGCACATCATCAAGCAAGACCGATGGAATCTGTGGATAAACTTGTGCTTCAATAGAAGACCGAATTGGTCCTAGGCATCTGGGAGAAAAATTCCCATCGCCAACTGAAGTGATACATTACGGAAGTAAGATTAGAGGTATGAGTTACAAGAAACATAGGTTTTCGAACCTTCATCGTCTACATATGTGGGGAGTAGCTTTCTCGACTAAGAAACGTAAGCGCACAATTCAGAATAGAAATCGTTTCATCTTTGAGAGTAGGCAAACCTGATTTTGGGCGGCTGAACCCGATTGCAGACTCTGAGGCACCTTTGCTGAAGAGACTTAACGAAATTCACTAGGAGCCAGCTGACGCACTGGAAGGTGAAGACATGGTCATCTCACTGAGAGCATTTACCAAGGCCCTTTCACTGATCAAGGCTGGGTCAAGCCGAGACCTTTGTTCTTGTGGCATAGCTCGAATAGACTCAAGGTGACAATCAGATTTGTTAGCAGAAACAACGGCTGGAGGCATATTAAACACTACAGGGAAGAGTCCTTTGTCGGTGGCACTCACGATCCGGCATTGGGGAACGAATTTTAACTCGTTTCAAGACCGGATTCAGCTTGGGTTGAGTGGCAAGCTCATGCGCCGGCTGATCCATGTGAGGAAAGTCGAGGGTATCTGGAGAATTTCAGATTTTTCCACCCTCAAGAAGTAGTAAAGACGGGTGCACCTGATAAGTTATCGGCCATCTCCCACCACTCTTCATCTAGCATGTGTGATTCGGATCCATCCGAACCTGATGCTGAGCTATTCGGCTGCTACGCAAGACTAGAGGACCTCGTTTCAAAGATTTATTTGAAACTCACGTATTTGGGAAGCGACATATACTATGTATGAAAAAATGAACAAAGGATGAAAGTGTGATAAGACACTATCCATAAGATTAAAATCCGATGCCTAGAAGCTGATGCAGAAGCCTGACTGCCGTCACTGTATCACGTGCCACGCGGTGCGCGTCACAAACTCAACGCTTCATTTGTCCCCACAATGTATTCCTCATCAGCCATTCAAAAGTCCAAGCGACGAACCCATTCGCGTCCTGAAATTAGTGAGGAACAGAAACAAGAGATTAAGGAAGCTTTTGAACTATTTGATGCCGACAAGGATGGGCTTCTCGACTATCACGAACTCAAAGTCGCAATGAGGGCACTGGGTTTTGATCTGAAAAAAGCGGAAGTTTTGAAGCTGTTGCGAGATAGTGAAAAGGGAAAGGACTATCAAGGAATGATGGACTATGATGATTTCTTGAGAATCAGTATGTATCAATTACTTCGAGCGACAGAACTCGGCTAACCAGCTGCTCAGTGACAGAAAGAATACTTGCTCGTGATCCAATGGAGGAAATTAAGAGAGCATTTCAATTATTTGATGACGATAATACGGGGAAGATCACACTTCGAAACCTACGGCGGGTCGCCAAGCAGTTTGGAGATAGACTAGAGGATGAAGAACTGTACGTCGTGTTTGAACTTCTGTCTATGGTTTACCTCTAACATCAACTCAGACAAGCCATGATTGACGAGTTCGACCTTGACCAGGATGGAGAGATCAATGAACAAGAATTCTTTGCTATAATGACGGACGAGGCTTAGGGACACCATATTCACCATATTCCTCGTTTGCTAGTCCATGCTTTACTTTTGCAAATTGACTATTTCCTCTTGTGATTTTGTATCAACTTTGTATCCAATGTCGCTATCACATCTCATGAATTATATCCTGCATAATCATGTAATAGCACTCTCTGGATATCTATGAGTATCATGAATCGCCTCAAAGTCGAGGATTTAATGAATTATGGAATACCCAGGATGATAACTATGCCTCTGCTGATAACTTCGAGTGACTTGCGTTGCTAGAGTTCACCCGACAAACTCAGTAACCTTACTATTGACTCTCAAGCAGCCTTTTGTTTTGATTCAATAGCTTATTACACGGTGTGCGATCGCAGTCCGTTCAAGCACAGTTCTTCTCACAACTAGTAAATCTTCACGCCAGAGACTTTAATGAAACTGGTCCCCATAATATATTATTCCTCTCAAAACAATCCCTTGATAAACCCAACACCATCGGAATATAGGAAAAGGTCGGCTTTATATGGAGGTCCGAAAAAAGCCCAAACCCAAAATTCTATTTTTGAAAAATTGAGATTCAAAAACTAGTATTTTCATATCAACTGAGATATTCGGAAGGCAAGGAGTCTCCCCTTTCGGAATTATTGCGGTGGCTAATTTAACACAGTGGACCGTGATTAGTATGAAGCGAAAAAAAAGCTTGTTATTGGCATCAACTATCTACCGGGTCCGTAAGAATCGAGACAACGCTTGAGCAAGTGGCGTAAAGAAGTTATTATAACAGGTTTGAAGCGACTATGGGTATTTTTGAGTTATTCCCACCACAAACAAACAAGGGAGCCCGGAACCCTTCTGTGAGGATGTTGATGTTTTTTTCCTAGACGATTGGATCTCCGCTTCCTTCGTCTCACAAGGGTTCCTTTCCGGTATTACTCTCATTTTCCTCTATCAGAAGAAAAAAAGACCAGCTCACCTTTGATTTACCATTCCGATATTAGCAGATGCGCTTAAAAAATTGTTTATTGTCTAGGTTGCTCTTCTGTCTCAAGGCTAGAAAAAAGGCATGCCGGAAAGCAGACTGAGTCGCCAGAATCATTCAGCTTCCGGTACAATAAAAGTCAATAGAAGGTCATTATGCAAGCTTTTGAATAGGATATTCCTCTAGCCCAATTTTCACGCCATCTAAGATCCCATCCCATGCAACCAGACGAGAGACAGAGGCAGAGATAAAGAGGAGCATGAGAGACCACAGACAAGAAGGAGAGATCAACCTTTCCAAAATGAATAGTTTTGGTTTCACAAAATGAATTGACAGCTTATCGCCTCATTGTACCGAGCAGGGAGGAGCCCTGGGCATGGAAGCTAACTTGAAAAAAACGCCACTAGCTGACCTGTTCCTCAGATTGTCCACAATTGAGTTCCAGATCCTCGTTGAACGAGGAGAAAGCCTGAGCTTCGATTGACCATGGTTACAGGCTGATGTGAACCAGTTGGATGGTCAAGCATTTCCTGTCATACACATATACACATATACAAACATACGCATAAATCTATATGGAGACTCAACCAGGCACTACATTTAAACAATTGATGAACTGAACTCACGATGACAGTTCTTTACACACAAGAGGGACTAATCCATGTGTTTGTTACACCTATACTTGGTGTTGAGAAGGTTTAATCTCACGCGAAGTTGAAAGAATTGTCTGTTCTACCAGGAAAACTCTTTTTCACCGTTAATTAACAATACTTACTCTTTCAAGAGCTTTTATACATGCCCATCAACAACCCAAATGGTTGTAAAAACCCTTTCCCTACTTTGAACTAACTAACTCTTCTCAACTCGTACCGTACTCGCGTTCTGAGTATTGGACCATTAAAAAAGAAGTAGTGCTTCGATCAACCTTGGGTTAATCTCTGGCAAAATCCTTTCTCCGGAAAAAGAAGTACATAGACTACATCCATCAACTGGCCGACACCCACTGATTACTACTGCTACCAACTGCTACCAAACAGTCCCATTAGTGGGGATCATTCATGTCTCTCAGGTCAGACCGAAATAATATTCCTGTGTACATTTACTCCCAGCTGCGACCACAATTACATCCGTCATATGATCCAATTCCCTCCTTCTCCCTCTTCCTTTTCCTCCCCTTCTTCGATCACTACGAATTAAACGCATTTGTACCTGATCTTCCTTCCACCTCAGCCTTCTCTCATTATACCAAATCTAAAAAGGACACCCAAATTCCTTATCTTTTTCAATTCACATAACCATCGAACAGGACAGGACATGACACTCACGTTGACGTCTACATCTTCCTTCTCCAACGCACACACACACATATATATATACCTATACCCCAGGCGAATCAATTCGTTACGCGTCTATCTAAAATGGTGTGGGTAAAGAACCCACATCTACATCTAGTATCGATCAAAATTGCGGATAAGCATTCGAAAGGAAGATCAGTCAAGATGGAATCCGAGGACCACATGGAATAATAATAATCGATCGATCCTCAGACCCAACTCTGGAAAGAAACTGTCCAGAGTGACTAAACCCATCAAGTCAGGTAGAAAGATACGATATACAAAGTCAGAAGCCATCATCATCATCAGGTCATGCATGTGTGCAAGTCATTACTTATTGCCAAGAGAGAACCAGCGGAGAACAAAAGGTGCGAAGAGATGGCGATTTTGAACCTCATAAAGTAACCCAAGAATCCCGAAAAGAGGTAAAGGAAAGACATGATGTTGGCAAGAAACAATGACATAGGCAAATGGAGGAAGATGATGGGGGAGAATACATGATGATAAACAGATGAATAAAAGATGTTCAGTGTCCGTGGCCAAATTTGTGGCCACGTGCATCCACATTGGAAAGAAGACTTTATGTCTAGGCAGTCTCTGAAAGATGATTAAATTCCACCTTTGAAAGAGGCGGTGCAAAGTCTTTGTGTACTCTCATATGCTGGCCAAGGTTATCATGTCTGCTGAAGTCCTTGCCACAGCCTGGATAGGGACATCGGTGGGCTAGCATGATGGTGAGAAAAAAGTATAAGGAAGCGAATAACGTGCTTACGCTTTTCGTAAGTATGTATACTTCTGACATGTCGCTTCAGATGTTCACCCCTTGCGAAGCACTTTCCACACCCCTCGACCTCGCACAGATACATGCGAGCACTTTTTCCAGCTGTTTGGCGCTTCCTGCCAGCACCGCTGGAAGCACTTCTGAGATCTTCGAGGGATGAAACAGTCGGAACTCTGCGACCTCTAGACTTCTTGGTGAGATTAGGGACAGGAACGGGGACAGGGAGGGAATTTGAAGGGCGAGGACGACGTCGAGAGACGGTTGTGGAGGAAGCAGATAAAGTGGTGAAATTGAGGCCATTTGAGAAGTCAAAGTCAGCATCCAACAGTGGGGTACTCAGTCGTTTAGTAGTTGAATTTGAGTCGTGGTCAAAGTAGTCTATCATGTTGGTTGCGGAAAAATCGCTAGGGTAGGGGGTGTATCTTGTGCCTGAACGAGTGCGAAGGCTGCGACCCTGGGAATTGTAAGACGGATAAGAGGCAGAGACAATGGGTTGCTGTGGACGACGCCTGGGGAGACTTGAGCCAGGGAGGAACTCGCTTTCGTCGGATGAATCGGTTAATGAATCCTCTTCACTGTATTTGGAACCGTCAGACTCGTGAGTCGGAGCTTGATCGTCAGCCTCGGGAAGGCCGGGAGAGGCAGTGAGGAGACATGAAAAGGGCTGTTCAATATCTGAAATATCGACTTCCTCTCCCTCGGCATCGTCGTCACCGTATTCTCCTTCGGCAATGTTGGGTTCGCAGTCCCAGGTATGGTGGATGGAGGCAGGAGGCATGGATAAGCCGATGCCAAGGTCAAGGCCGAGAGAAGCCTTGAGATCGTCGGTGGGAGGACAGGCGTATGAACCTGGTTCATGGTGCTCAGAGGTGGGCATAGCAGTAGGGATGCCGGAATAGGGAGAATTTGAGGGGCAGGGCTCGGGCGGGTACTGGGGATAAGGTTGAAAGAAAGGAGGACGATGGTTGAATTGGGAACTGCGAGGGTCAATTAGACCGGCGATATCCAGATTGACTGGCGCATAGGCATTCATGGCGTCTGGATAGCCTTGTTTCTGCCGCACAGAGGGATAAGATGTACTATATATAGAACATGTCAGAGAGTAATAACAAGGGTGAAGGAGCACTGACAAGGTACTCCAGTCAACATCGAACTGGTGCAGTGAGTGACTGTGGGTGGAGGGGGAGCGGAAGCACGTACATTGTCCATGGAGCGTGGATGCTGGATGGGGATGAGCGGGGTGGGCTGGGGAAGGGAAAGGGTGCACGGACCTGGTAAAGTAGGTGGTGGTGGTGGTGGTGGTAGCAGAGGAGAGATTCGGACATGGGCAGTATAAGGATGGAGTCAGAATTTGAAATACGCGGAGACGGGAGGCGAGCAAGGATTCGTTGTTATAGTGCAGCGTGGACGAGGCGTAGATCGATCTCGATGGCGGCTGAATGTGTCCCGGGCTTTGGCCATGTCCACGACCTCTATATATCGGCCAGATCTGGATCTTCTGCTCCCCAAATGCGCTTCCCTCCCGCCGCCCGCCACCGCTTCTCTCGTCACACTCCCTCTCGTCCATTTCAGGCTCCGCTCCAATTCACATCATTTCGCCGATCTCCCCCATCTCAGATGACCCCAATCTCGATTCCTTATTCTGCTGCTCCCGTCCTGTTAACAGCTCTCGGCGCTCTCTGCTTCTCTTCCCCTCCTGATCCAGAATCAATCATCCACTCCCGACCACCGTCGTCAGGGACAACTATTCCCTGCTTTTGCTTGAGAGACTTGGATTTAGATCGTCTTTTTCCAATGGTGGGTCTTCATGACCCATGTCCGACAACTCGGCAGAAGCTTCATTATTAAGCACGTCGGTCGTCGTTACACGTTCCATCGTCACCTCCCCGCCCAATGTTTGTCTCTTTTAGCTCAGGAGGTTCATTCAATACGAGCCCACCATTCTCTATGTTTCCTGCTTCTGGTCCCAATACACCCTCGTTTCTTGTTTGACAGAATATCAACAAAATATCATCGGCTTCTGGAATCACTCCTGACCCCTCGCATATCCTTGCATTAATTGTAGCTTCAACCTGGTTACCACCCACAAATAAATTTAGACTGCACGAGGCTCGCAAACTTCTCTTGCAAACCTCTCGGACCGGAAGCTAAAATACGTCTAAGCATTAGGACTGGACTATCTTAGTTTGTTGCCACAGATCTCTTTTCCGTCATGCATTCGAGTCGCGCCTATCCAGAATTCTTGTCAGTCAGCCAACCAACAAAGGTTCGTATGAGTCGAAGACGGGACTATTTTTCGTGTCACTCAAACACTGAGGAATGTGACCGGTTCAGTTTGGTTATTGGTTACATTTTTTCATCGAGGTTCTCACCCGGTTTATCCCGTTCATATTCCATCAATCATCCATGGATGATTTACAGCTGCTATAGAATATCGAAACCAAAAAAAAGAAAGTTCATCATTATCGGATCTCTCAAGTAAACTTTACCTCTTATCTCATGGCCTTTACAATCGGGATGACAATAAACAGCGTTCCTTCACCACCGATGTGAACTACCAGGTTTTTTTAAAAAAAAGCTAAAAACGTATTAACTGATTCAGAAATGCTTACATAAAAATTGCATGACGATTTTCTTGACACCAGATTTCGTCGATCTCCTGCGGGTACCCAATTCAATGTGGGGAGTATCGTTTATGTGACATCATCAGATGACAATGTCTCTGATCAATCACAATGATATATTTCCCTCATTGCTGAAGTGCTGATAAAGAAAAGAAAAACATATTCCAATCCTTGATTATCTACTGAAAATGGCCGCCTTGATAGTTGCCTGTCTCTTCGGGCTGTGATCGATGATGTTTCATAACGTAATATCAGGTCAGACCAATTACAGAATTTTTTGGGTCAACAATTTGTAACGCGAGGTTCACATGCAGTCTGCGGCACAGTACATAGTACTCTAAAAGTAGACTAGGGATGAGATTATATGGTGTCAACATTTAGTCCACATGATAGGACAGGAGTTTGAACTTGCGCATCCCCATCACCTGCCTTTTGGCAGGGGCCGTAGTCCTACTATACTACACTCTGTTGCACCCATTCATTACACAATTTCGATATATGTTGTGTGTGTAGTGAAAATGTTTCTGGTTTGGTACAAAGCACTAAAGTATAAGCTTAACTGTCTATCCATTTTTCAATATCTCGAAACGGCAAGCAAAGATGATGACTTCTCTCGGCTTTGCGTGATATCCCCATGGATTTACGTCCATAAAAAATAACACCACTGTCATTAAGAGATTGAGTCAGTCCCACAAAATAATCACTAGCAAGCGACCTAATAATCTCTCTCTCCTTTCCTTGTCAGAATTTTCAACAACCATGACTTGAGCTCGATATAAAACAAAACATGATAACCCTATGAACAAGATCCTACACACATGCATACATTTACACACATCTTTGTATCCTGCGATAACAGCCACGCACAAATGATTGCCGCCGCAATCGGATTTATACCTTCACTAGTGCTTAAAATTGATGGCTAACTTTGGATTGAGCTTTCGGAACTTTCGAACAGTCTTTCCATTGGCGCTATTACAAACAGCCTCTTGAATGAGAAAAAATAAAGTCGTCTTGTGACATGTATACTCTCGTTATTTTTTTTGACGGTATCATTCCGCAGAAATAGCCGACAATCGTGGTTCTTTGCGCAGTGCCCAAGTGGGAGGGGAGGCTGTTCCCTCCAAAGTGAGACATCATCTTCACAGCAAAATACAGATGGAAGGAATTGGTTGCTGTGTAGTCAAGTCTCGAAGTGAGGTAATTGGTTCCGAAAAGGTGGATCATCAATAATTCAACGTTTGATGGACGTTACAAAAGTATTTATGTATTTTATCGTCATTCAAAGCTTAATTGGCTTGAAATTATTTCATCCATCAAAAAGGAAAGGAAAGAAAGCAAGAAATGTGATTCGGACTTCGCCCGTGAATCATATCACCTCGGTGGGATGCACCCAAAAACCGGGCATTAAGAAACATAGAATTTTCGGCATTTCGCGTCTATGGGATTATCATATCAAATATATCCGCAGCCAAGATGATCAGGGATCATGAAAAGCTTCTTTCGTCGTTCAATTTGTCATCACGCCTGCGGTCAGGAGAATTTCAATAATCTTTTTGATTAAAAAAAGGTATTATTGTGAATTTCTGCACAGCCATACGTAAAGATAACAGCAACCACTGTTTAATCAATCCTTCTCGATTGTTCTGTCAGAAATCCAGTCCAGCTTCTCTGACTTTTGACATGGACTGCAAGCACTTCCAATGATATTGCCACTCTGCAACCCAATTTACTAAGCAAAGGGTACGTCTCCAAGGCTATAGCGTCAAACTACACTTCATGAGCTCTCGAAGCTATTTTTGTCCTAGAAAGTACGCAGGAGGCGCCACTTGCCAAAAGTCAAATTAACAGTCGCAATGGTCATTAGAAGAACCTGGACAAGTGTGGAAATAGGACTAGATAAGGTACTCCAGAAGTTCACTGTCATTCCACAGTTCCGGTCAACATTGCCTGAACTCAAGCAGAAGAAGGGAAAACTTTGTTGGCAATCACAAGAACCTAATCTCACGAAGCCAAAGTCAAAGCAAAGCAGGTGCCATAATTCAGTTCTACATTGCACCATTTTTTCCCAGGACTTTTTTAACGTTGTGTCCCTCGAAACAAATAATTAATTCACTACTTGGGGTTGATGGCAGCTTTGGGACCGACATAGCCAATGAGGATGCACGGCATCAGTTATGATACATTCTTTCAGTGCGAGAGCCTATCGTATTATGAGAACTTTTTAATATCATTCATTAGGTCTATTAAACATACAGATCAGAAAGAAGCACTTCCCTTCGGAACTACATTCCTGAAATGGCTTCCTCACGGCTGCTTGCAGGATGTCAAGATTTTGGTTGACTGAAAAAGGTCAAGTGTCATTAAAGTCCTTATCCGGCAGTTGAGAATTACACCAGTCATTGAGTGGGGCAACCTTGAAATGTCAAATGGAGAACATACAAAAACAGAGTCTTGCTCGTATATTATCAGTGAAAGAAATAGAACCTGGAATTATACGGTTTATGCATTATGGTTAATCTTTTGTCGAGCCATCCCTGCTGTGATCGCCCTCGAACGTCATTATTACAAAGACAGCGCTAGAGAACGGGGATTCGCAGCCTAAAGCCACATCTCCTCTCTGCTTCCCCTCTATAAATTCATGTTGTGGCGATATGAGTATGCCGAGGAGCCGCTTCGCGACAAGCCTACATATAATTCAGAACTGCCAAGTATGATGACAATAACGGTAGAGTGAACGTGTCAAAGTGCCAACCTTCATGAAATCCAACATCAGACACCAATACAGACATTTCCTGAGGGTGTAATTTCGACCGGAATTCCAGTTCAAATATCGCGAGTGCCGGGCCGAGCTGGTGCCGAGAGTTATTGTCAAATTGATATCCGGGAAACCATCAGAGCGGAAGCTTGAGGCTGGAAGAAGAACAATGAAAGAGATGTCTTAGAACTTGACTCGGGCAATTGAAACCACCGGAAATAGCAAGGCAAATCGAATGGCAAGAAGACAGGTGATATGCGCTGCGATGATAGAAGTATGCCCATATTGACTATCTGATGTCCTTGTCCTCCGATGGTGTATGTCATGGCCAGAGTCACCAAAGATAATACGGATTCTCCCGGCAGGTATGAGAAGTCGTAGAGCAGAAACATATGGTACACATGTCTCTGGTCATGGGAAGCTTGTACATGAACACCAAATGAGTGATCAGAGGGGGAATGGAAGAAAATTTTCCGAGTCGCATCACAAGAGAAGAAAGAGCATCTCCACCCACAAGGCCGCATTTGTCAAGTCTAGGATTTATTGAAATTCGAAAGGGGCATTGATAATCGAAGATGTCGGGCTTACCCTGTTTCTACGGTCTTTTGGCATAGCAAGGGAGACATTGTGCCTGCACCTGACCAGCTGATGATGGTTCCGTGGACGATAAGGGTCAAGGAACTCTTCACCTTGGAGTGGATATCATAGTTAAGTCTCAGATGCTTATACAATCATCCGTGAAGATGATTTTCCGCTCAGGAGCTGGTTTGGATTACAGGAGGAAATAAAACAGTGGATGAGGGGGTCGGTGAATATCAACTCGGCAAGCAAACCAGGTGATCAGTATCGTGAAAATCGAAATGTAAATGCTGAAAGAAGTATTCCATCAAAGTAAGACGAGTTCCAAGGTTGATTGTCTTTCAGCGGGAGCAGCTACGAGGATCTCTATATTGATAGGCAACATAGGTAGAGCTTGTCATTGCGTAAAAGCCACGAGTCTGCCAGCGGGGAGCATATCTGATTGTGTTGAATGATCCGGAAGGAGTAGTATATAGTGATAATGGAGCTAGTAGGATCCTTGAAAAAAGTCTGCTCGGTGACATTAGAGCGCAGGCAGACGCTGACTAATGCAGAATGCAAGGACCACGTGCAAAATTTCAAAAGTTTGCGCTACTTAGGGGCCGAAACCAGAAGCTTCTTCTGTCACCCCTATAATTTCTCATTCTTAAACTCCATCCTCTTGTCTTCGCTAGTTGCTCCTGTTCTGTCCCATCCATAAACTCATCTTCCCGCGAGAGGTCAGACATGGGCGACAGTCTGCCACAAAGTACTCTGGAAAAAAATCAAGTTGACACCATGGCAAGTGTCAGCCACATATTTTCTTCTGATATTTGTACTCAAGCTATACTCAAGGTCAATGGACCGGGCATTCTCGAGACCCAAATAGCTTTTGCTGCAGTGGAAGATTCCACTCGGCCACGGACTCGTTCGCAAACAGGCAATATCGCCAAGCGCCGATTTCCCGAAGAACTCAATACATCCTCGACTCAGAAATCTATTATTCCTCGTAAGAGGTTGAGAACAGCTACGAAAAAGCCGTCATCTCCACCAATGGATGCCGACGACAATCAGGAGCGACATAGAACGGAGTTCTCTATAACAGACTCTCGGGACGATTCTGGGGCAACAAGGCGGAATTCCTCTCCATTCAATTCGACCCCGCCCTTGACTTTCGTTGAGAGCGTCGTATCCTTTGGATGTGCTTCCGATCGTCTTGGTCCACGCTCTCGTGTGATACTTCCGGTTCCGGTTCCCAACTTGACGAAGAAAAGTAGGGGCCGCCGTGTACCTACTCAGGAGGCTATTGATGCGCCAATAGATGTCAAGGATAAGAGAATGTATGTATGTAAGGTTGAAGGCTGTGGGAAGTGCTTTAACCGGGGAGAGCACCTCAAACGACATATACGGTCCATCCACACTCACGAGAAACGTAAGAATTTTTGAAATATCTTCATCTTGATCTGAGCCAATGCACCTGTGTAGCCTTCAAATGTACCCACGAGTCATGTGGCAAATTCTTTAACCGACATGATAATTTGCTTCAGCACCTCAAAGTACACAAACAAAACAGCGAAGATCCACATCCTATCATCAAGTTGTCAGAATTGTACCCTTCACTTTTGGGGTCAGCACCTGCTGAGGTTCACACAACTGAATCTTCCGAGTCCGAGGCAGAGACACCGCCCCCTTTGAATCCTTCCTTGAAGCTGACACCCTCCTGGACACAATTATCCCATGACCCCTACGCGCTTCCTCATTTTGAAGTTCTTTACGAGTCACACATCACAAATATAGCTGTCTCGTCACTCCGAACTGAGCTACCGCTGCACTCACCTCCAACATCCTGTGTTCGAGATTCCCTATAAGCTTTGATCTCTTTACCTCTCGGTATCTATTTCAAGTCACTATTGGTTATGTTGTCAGTCAAGAGACAATCTCTCGGATGTCTATCGTATTTCTTCCTATTTCTTCCTGCTGCTTTGTTTACTCTGGTGTATCGTTGCAATGTGGGCACCTCACGTCTACTTCCCTTTCTCTTTCATTGACTTGTGTATCCCAGGACGTCTTCTTACGCTAGTCAATATCCCCTCGATTTAAGAGCATATCTCCTATTTATATCTACATGCGATAGTTTTCTTTCTAGAGCGTAGTATACCTGCTATTTTGTGCCCTGTTCTGTACAAGGTTGCTATTAAAGCTCCACACTGCATGTTAGCGATTCGATTTTGATCTTATATGAGTCTAATTTCAGTTTCCATGGAGAGTTCTGTGTCAGCTGTCAAATTTCAGACTTCTCTGATACGGCGCTTATCAGGACGTTACCACGATTGTTTTGATCAGACAAGATATATTACATCGATAAAGTCGTCTTCTACCACAATTATGTCTGCACGAAACTATTCATGTTTTTTCTTGGGTAACCCCCTGCTTGATATGCAGGTTACTGGTGGCGAAAAGCTTCTTGAGAAGTATGAACTCAAGTCCAATGATGCCATTTTAGCAGAGGATAAGCATTCTCCTATGTGAGATTGTCATTCTGTTTTGATATAAGTCTGACCTAAATTGAAAGCTATGAGGAAATTAAGAAAGAATATGAAGTGACTTACGTCGCTGGGGGTGCCTCTCAGAACGCTGCCCGAGGAGCTTCGGTACGCCTGTTTATCCATAACGACAGACCTGGCATATCATACATTCGTTTAGTACGTCCTGCCACCGGGCTCTGTCGTCTACTCCGGCTGCGTCGGCGATGATGATCTAGCAGAACAGCTCAAAGCTGCTAATGCTCGTGAGGGGCTTGATCAAGTTTATTATGTCAAGAAAGGTGAAAGAACAGGAGCTTGTGCTGTTGTTATCACCGGCCATGATCGGTACGGTTTTTTTTCAATTCACTCTTCCGATTTGATCTGATTTTTCAGCTCACTTGTTACGACTCTCCGAGCTGCCGAAAAATTTGATAAATCACACCTCGAATCCCCTCAAGTCGCTCCCTTGATCAAATCTGCTTCTTATTACTATGTTGAGGGTTTCTTCCTCACTCATGGCACTGGAACCGTTGAATGGCTCGGTCAAAAATCGTCCGAAGCCAACAAGGTATGTCGCCCTCTTAGTCCATAACTCATCTTCTCATCGATGTACCCTTGGTCCTTGATCAGACATTTGCTCTCAACCTTTCCGCTCCCTTCATCGCCCAATTCTTCACCGAAAACCTGTTAAAAATCTTCCCCTACACCGACATTGTCTTCGGTAACGAAGCTGAAGCCGAAGCATTGGCTACCGCCATCAACTACCCCGGCTCCAAGACTGATCTCATAGGCATTGCAAAAGCACTCGCAGGCTATGAAAAATCCAATAAAGCTCGCGAACGTATCGTTATCTTCACAAATGGTGCTAAATCTACTACGCTTGTTGCTGGTCCAAATGCCGAAGCCCAACTTTTTCCTGTAAAGGCGTTGAGTAATGACAAAATTGTGGATACGAATGGTGCTGGTGATGCTTTTGCTGGTGGATTTCTTGGTGCACTCGTTTCTGGAAAAACACTTGGAGAGTGTGTCCTTGCTGGCCATGAGCTCGGTAGGATGTGTGTTCAAGAGGTACATCACTTGCACACCAAGGGGAATTTTTTGACAAACCAATGTTTTATTTAGGTTGGAGCTCAGTACAAGTGGCCTAAAGTCCAGGTCCTTTGAAGCAAAAAATTTAGGGTGAATAAGACAAGTAATAATTCTTAACACTACATACAGTAGTGACCCAACAATCTGCTTTCAACAGCAATAACTCGCATAGGTATTCTCTGTCAAAGTAATGCACTATTCTGGGTTCTCAGTGATTGGCAGCCACAGTGGAATATTAAGAAAGATTCAGAACAAAAAACAGTGGAAAGTAAGAAAGAAGTTGGCTCCAACAATGACACCAGCAAGCACAGCATTGGCAGTGCAATAAAAAGTTGGATGTGACTGCAAGATGTAAAGCGACATCAGCATTCCTGTCAAAGTACTAACAGCCACAAATTTTTCTACCAGCAATGATGAAAAAGGGTTGACTCACCTATAAGCGGTGTCATTGCACTAGGATCAAGCCATGTATAAAGGTGCACGGGTAATGCAGGGGAAGCTGGTTTAACTACAAACTATACTAAGCCTAGTAACGCGGAAGAGGAGCCATATTATAAATATTGAAACGACAGAAGAGGAAGATTATGAGATCAGGAGACAGATACGAAAGCAACTAATAAGTCTGACAGCATGTCAAAACACACAGTGAACGAACACAACAGACTAGCAGGATAGAACAGGCTTAAATCATTGAACAGATAACAATGTGAGCGACTGCCAACGAGAGCTAAACGTCCAGAAGCAAAGCGAGTGAGATAATTAGAGAAAAAAAGATATAGATCCAACGACGATCAAATACGGACAAGATCCTGATCCAGTCATCACATGTCGGTAAACTGAAAAGCATGAGACTACCTTCGGCTGTAACTTGACCGGTTTGGTGGGGAGAAGGAAGTAAGGGCAAGGACAACAGTGACTTGAAGGGGAAGAACGCCATCGAACATGTGTGTGTGACGTGTGATTCAGTGATCCTCATGGACAGCCACAGAAAGCCAAGGTCGGAAAAGAAAATGAAGGTGAACTGTAGGTTTTGTGTTAGGTTTTGTCAGAGTGATTGAGCTATGTGTTGAGCTTATATGTGTGTCTGGAGATGTGTGCGGGTAAGCGAATACGTAAGGCTGTGTGGCGTCGCAAAGGGTAATTCTTCTTCTGGAAATGAAATGAAGAACCCAAAATTTGGGCCTGCGTCCATTCATGCATACTGAAAGGTCATGAGACGAGTCGCAAAGTTTCTCTGGGTCTAGGCGATATAGAGTAGGTGGCGTGATGGCCATATGGAAACAAGAGGTGCCAGAGATCGAAGTAAGAGCTAGATGGGGTTTTCTTTTTCATAAAGGCATCGTCACCTGCGCCAAGAGCTCCGCTAAGAAGGGGAAATGAGTATGATTTCGGAACCAGACAGGTTAGAAGATGAAGAAGGGGGGGGAAATTGAAACAAGTTCGGTGAAAGGTAAAAAGAAATCAAAAAGAAAAATCATAATAGACCACTGACTCGGATGATGCTGATGACAAGTATGACGATGTTGAAGCATGTGCTCCCCATCTTCCTCATCTTCATCAAAGAGACCATGATGGCGAGAATGCGAATGTCGGTAATATCGCTCCAATGTAAATAAAGACGGCGACCAATCCAACGAAGGAGAAGAGTACTGACCACCACAATTGCCACTGTCATATGCATCGTGAATATGAGGATGATTACGGCCGTGCCAAGAATTAGATTCCGGCGAATCATTCATTTCATCCACATCCATCGCATTCACACTCACCCTCTCAGTCACAGTCTTTTCTAATAACTGCCCGCCAATATCGACATCTCTACCAACATCAACATCAACAACACTATACACCATCTTGATATCCAGGTCTTCATTTCTACCCATGTGTGACTCAGCCCCTTCGTTCTCATTGTGATTTTCGTAGCTGCTGTGATGCCGACGATCCAGGCGATGAAGATCTGATTCAAAATTATCACGAGGACCACCCAAAAACGAGGAAAGAGAATGACACTGGTCGCTATCTGAGCTTTGACACCCTGTCCTGGAACCGGGACTTTGGTGCACATATGGAGGGTCGACATCGCTGCCACCAGAATGATCTTGACCCTGCCTCGTTTGACCTGCAGCATCATTCACAACACTAGCATCATCCCCAGCAAGAGCCGAAGATGGGGAAGATAACACGATCTCGTTGAGAAAAGGTAATCCACCATGATCAACACCCGTGTTACTCGCACGAATGTTGATACCCATTCCCATACCAAGTGCCCCGAGTGGGCCATCGTGATCATGATTTTCTTGCCGTAGTCTTTGCTGTTGTTCTTGTTGTTCCGCCTGCTCTTGTTTACGCATATCGTCCATAGCTGCTTTAACTTCCTCTTTGGTAATTCCTGTAGCAACAGGATCGATACATGCTTCAATATCAATTTCCGGAATACTGGGACCGGTGGAAGTTTGGCTTCCATTGTCTTCTCCCACTGTCACAGATTTTATCGGCGCGAGATGTTTTGATCGAACATCCGCGGGATTAGGACCTATTTTATCTTCGGATTTAACAAGTTCGGTTTCAGAGTCTGTAGACTCCAGCTGGTCAACTTCCTCGTCAGATTCTTCGGTTCCATCAGAGTCCGAGGAGTTCGAAACATTACCAGCACCATCATCTCCATCATCATCATCATCATCGGTAAGCATGACCAAGGTGAGGATAGGCTCCGTCGATGCAGCTATAGGTGGTGAAGCAAGTTGTACAGGCAATGTAGGTGACAGTGAAGGTGTCAAAGGAATTCCTTCCCCACTTCCTATAGCATTAGTTACGGAAGCGGCAATCTCATTGCCGTTCGAGTCGCTATCAGCCCTCGCAGGCAAAGTAGTATGGCAGGTGTCTAATCGCCCTCGGGGAGTATGATCCTTGTGATCATAGGAAGCCAGTTCGCGTGTCGTGGATGTAGGATTTTCCGGAATCAATTGGGAAACCATACGAGGAGAACGAGGGTACCGATAATGGGGTGCATCATGTTTGTTATTCGGGTCAATGGGTGATGGCAACGGTACTGCTAGTGGCGGGGATGGTGTTTGTGCACAGCTGTTATCATTGTGCTCAGATGTTTTGTTTGGCCCAGACGTCAGAAGGGACCAATCAACTGGATGTAGACGTGGTGTAGAGATAGGCGAGGCGAGTATTGCATTAAGTGACGTAGAATGGGTCTGTAGACGAGAGAACGATGCAGTGGGCCATGAGTTCGACGGTACTGATGAATTTTCGTAGACTAAACAAAGGAAGGTACATCATCAATCAGCTTCAGAGGGCAAATCATGAAACAACGGATTGAAGCTGAACATACGAGTAGTGGCAACATTATGTCTGTAATATCCCGAAGGCACAGGAACCTGTAGCGGTGGTAGCACACGATCCCCACAGTTTCTCTCTCTCTCTTTACACTCCTTCTCCTTTACACGAGTAGGTCCGGGAGATAAACTACGTGAGCTCTTGCTTCGTGTGGACAGTTCTGGAGAAGTATCAGTAGTGGCTTTCGTCTCTGTTGATGTGGTCGTCGTGCCATCTTCAATAAACGTGCTAGAGTTTGGGGACGGTGCCCGTGTAACATGATTCCTGGTACAACGAAACCACAATCCCAAGTCATCAGCAAGATTCACATTATTACAACCGATCAGCCACCCACTTGGATTTCTCATGGCGCTTCAATGCATCCGTCTACACACACGCACACAAATGAATCAAACAATAAGACATCCATAACAAAAAAACAAAAAAAAGAACGCACCCTAGTAAAACTAGCCCCACACTTGCCACACACACTATATAAAATATCAGTCACCCGATTCTTGATCGACCAAGAAAAAAAAGCTGCAAAAAAAAAAAACTCACTAGTTGGGATTCGCATGAACCCTGGTCGTGCGCTGATGCCGACGCAAATCTGCCTCTCTCACAAACTGTTTTCCACATCCATCAATCTCGCATGGCCACGATGGCGTAGTATGTGATACAGGCCCACGATTTCCCCCAAATGATCTCTTTCCACCTGTTTTCCTACCGTTCTGAAACACACACACAAGCGAAGAAAAAAAAAAAAAAGCCAAGTCAGTAAAGATCTCTTCAGGGTTCGTTGACATTGTAATGTACCTGATCGCCTGTTCTGGCCATGGACGGTCACTGATGGAATATCGTGGTCGAAAACGGGTGTACAGTTGGATAGAGCACGTCAAGGCAGTGTTGTATGGAAGATGGGGTGTGATGTCGCGGACGAGGACCCTGTCGTGTCTATTGTCGTCTATTGTCAATGGGCCATAACTAAGCTCCGGCCCGTTCCGCCGTTCTCTCACATTATCATTGTATACAAAGTATACGTGCCTGATATATTATACATCCGAAACTTGTGATATGGAGCATTAAATACAGTCATAGTCTCCCTCCCAAGGCACTCGCACGCTCCAACAACCCCTGCACCCTCCTGCTCAACTTCTCAGCCTGCATCTTCCGTTCCAAAACTTGAGCAGCCGGCGTCTTCTTCTTCGGCATCCACCCTCTCCCACTCTTCGATTCATTCCTCCTAGCATTCAACACCGACAAATCCACTACCCGAGGTGAACTCGAAAACTGAATAACATCTCTGTACAGCGTCTTCGTTTCTGTCGTCAACGCTCTCAATGTCACATGCTTCCCACTTCGCGCTAAATTATCCGGATCATCGTCATCCGAATCGGTATCTGACAACCCAGAAGGAACCAGGGGCGGAGTAGGCGGTATTCGGGGAATACCAGGGACGTATAATTGAGGAAGAGCTTCCAACTCACGAAGGAGATCTTGACCCTTAAGATATGAATTCTCGGTTCGGAGGAAACGGACTGTTCCACGGAGTGCCTCAACCTAAAGTAAAGGACCCGCGTTAGTCAAGCGCTTCTCGTTCTCTTTATCCAGGAGAACTCGAACCCAGACAAGAACCCTCTCAAAAAAAGTAGAGTCATGCATGTACGTACCTGTTCTAATAGATAGGATGTCTCCAAACTCCCTTCAGCTGCGATATTCTCCGTCTCAATTGGTTGCACGCCTGATGCTGCTTGACATTACAGAAGACCGCCACCGCCACAAGCATTAACAGCAGATTCCACAGGACACAAAGTCGCTACATACCTTGCTTTTCTTGTCCAGCAGTCAACACCTTCAACTTTGCGTTATCCTGTTCCAACACATCCAAATCCACCTGCAATTGTTCCATCGCCTCTTCATAATCCTTCTTCTGCTTCTTCATATCCATCAACTCATCCTCCAAGCCCCCAATAACCTCCGCCTGCTTCTTAGCAGCTTCCATTCTTCTCTCCATCCACTCAATCTTCACAGAGGCTTCTTGAATGCTCTGGTCTTTACCCTTTAACGTCCGCATCAACCCTTGCATTTCGTCATTCAATTTTGCAACTCTGCGCTCCGCTTCAACATTAACCTCGAGTGCAGCTTTCACTTCTGCAATGCGTGCAATCCAGGGTGGCGTGCTCACGACTATTTCGAGATGACGAGTTAATGAAAAGTGAATTTTAAAGATGAGATGTTATCAAACTCACTCTTAATTACATTCTCATTTTCGAGAACCAAAGGTAGCAGTTTCGTTCCTTCTTCTACAAGCTGAGTAATTGCCCTACCAACTGCATCCCAAGGTGATTCGTTCGGCTTCAAATCCTTAATAACCGTACTCGTAGCTGTATCCTTTACGAATCCCAGAACCACAGTTAATTGAAAAGAAGATTTCGAGCTTCGCGCATCATTAGTATGATTTATGATCAATTGCGCAAGCTTTAAATGATGATATAGGTTGACAAGGTAGAACCATGATCATCGTCAGTGAATGAGTTCTAACGAAAGAGAACGGAACAACGTACCGAAATACCAAAATTGACTAATTCAGCTACTGGGTTGCTCAATGCTTGGAGTTGAGGGACGATCGAAGCCTTTAGAGCAGCAGATTCTTGAGTCAAGTCATCCAGACGTTTCACAAATTTCCTATGGCAACATTTTCGGATAAACGATCAGAAAAGAAAAGAAAATTTATCACACACCTCGACAAAATTTTTGCACTCTTGCACTGATCCAACAGCTTTTGCAAAGGTTCTAATAACTCCGTCAAGACATCATGCCCATTCAAATCCAATACAACATCTAGGCAGTCACATACACAAATTAACATGAGAACATTCCAAGAATGAAACCAGACTAACCTTCATCGTCTTGGATCGTAGCCACACATGTTTTAGCCAATGCCACCGAAGCTGAAAACATATCCAAATCTAGATCAAATGAAACCGCATAGCCCAGCTCTTTTTCTCCTAGATCAAATTCGAATCCATCAAAATACGTTTCTGCCAGATGATCAAATTGCGCTTGAATCCTGAAAATTGTTTTCGAATCAACGCTCGCTTTCTTGAAACCAAGAAACAAAGGGCTCACGTACTTGGCAATATCACTAACACACTCCATCTCTCTGAACTCATCCCTTCTCAACAAATCCACATGCATATCAATCCTCTTCTCTACAGCTTTCACCTCCGGATAAATTCTGCCTCCAACATTCAAAAATGTCTCCACAGTAACACACTTCAATACCTTCGCAAATCTCTTGCATAATGTCGATAACCCAGCGATACGCCCCCGCATTTCGCATATGCCAACGAGGACTTCTGATATAGGTTGTCCGTATGTTCCTGAAGAAGGGTTGATTTGATTGAGTGAGTCGGGGAGGTTGTGCTTCGCTGCGATTATGGTATTGATCAGGTCCATTTTACAAGAGAGACGCAGGAAAAAGAGGTAGCAGTGTGTTGCCTCAGAGTCTGATTGGACATAAAGTTGAGGAAGGTATGGCTGAGATATATGAGGAGCTGACTGCAAACGACAGATGATACACTTACTTGAACAATACCCAACAACTCCTTGCTCTCCCTCGCTTCCAATTTCTGAATCTCCAACTCGATATTCCTCGTCAGACTCTTGGTAGCTGATGATTGCAATTTCATGTTGAGAGAAATCATAGCTGCGGCTTGCGACGCAGCTGTAGCCGATTCATTTTGGGCGGTTTGAGTTTGTGCACGGAGGGTATCAAGTTCGCTGTAACAGAATGCAGATGTGAATATAGGCGAAACACACAATGACGTACGTTTGAAGTTGGAGTACTAATTCTCGGAACTGTGTCACAGTACCTTCAAGGTCTCTATATCCATCTTCAAGAGAAGCAATTTTTCCGAGAAGTTCTCGAATGTCAGCATCACGTTTCTCTGTCAAAGCGTTCATATAGAAGTCGGTATAGAGAACAAGTTCTGTCACTTACCTATATCGGCATACAATTGTTTCTCAGTGTCAACATGATTCTCTTCCAACTCGTCGTTCAACTCCTTCAATGCTTCCAAATCTTCAATAGTGATCCTCATTTCTTCAATTTTCTGAGAGGGTCTTCATATTTATAATATCCGTCCCATTCATATGGACACACACCTCGCCCAATTCAAGATTCCGTTCTGTCAATTTGACGAGAAGATCTTCTGCATGCAGTGCATCGTCTAGCTGTAGCTTGAGTCCCTCGATCTCGGTTTCAGCGTTTGCAAGCTTGATGAGTGTTTCATCGTATTGAACTGCACATCATCAGCATTCTCGGGTGCTCGAATGAGATGAGTTACCTTGAAGTTGGTCAAGCGTATCAATGTCTTTTTCCATCTCTTGAATTCGTTTGCGATGTTCATGTTCCGTGTCTTGTGAGAGGTCGCGAAGCCTGGAGCATGGTGAGGATCACAGCAGAGAATCAGGAGAAAAACTGATACTTTATGAGAGCTTCTTTCAGTCGTTCGTTCTGTTTTTCGAGCTGAATATACGCCAGAGAGTTCTTCCCAGGAGCTTCTGAACCCGATTTTATACTATCTGTCAAGGCCAGTCCAGAAGATCCAGAAAACGACAGGATACGAAACAACGTACCTTGTTCGCCCTTTAAAACTTCCATCTCGACCTGTATAACAGCGAGGTTTTCCTTCAACTCCTCCAGCTCTGTTTCCACTGTCTCGGCTTTCTCTTCTGCCATTTCCTTATCCAGCATTGCGATCTCGAGCTGTTCCTGAGCATCCAGGACTCTAGTTTCGGCGAGTTGGGACAATTGTTGTGTATCTGAAAGCTCCCGTCTTGTTGAAATCAAGTCTTGTTGGAGTTGATTTAGTTTGAGCTGGAGTTTGGGTTTGACAGCAATGAAGTTTTTGGCCTCTTCAAGCTGGTGTTCGAGCTCACGGATATGTCGAGTGTCGTCTGTTCGTTTGGCTTCGAGCACTCGAATTTTGGCGCGGAGTTCTTGAAGTTCGGTGTCATCTTGTGGTGGAAGAGGATGAGGAGAAGCTTGGGCACGTGCGGCTGGAGATGGGATTTTTGGACTTGCAGTTGTGGTGGGTTCAGCGGGAGGTGGAACTCTCGGGGGCGTTGACGGCGACGTGGAGGCAGCAGCAGCCGACACATGGTCGAGAACAATGTCAGGAGGCACGGTCAAAGGTGAAGATGACCTGTTATTCTGTGGCTTGTGTAAACGCTTGGTTGGTAGACGGGGAGTCTGCTGCGGTGCAGATGAACTAGGACTAGAAGGGACATCGATAGTACTGGAGGACTCGCGCCGAGTTATTGATTTTCGGGGTTGTAGTCCCGGGCGTTTTGCGGGTGAGGATGGAATTGTGCGCAATACTCTGGTGGCAGGCAGGAGTCTATTTGGAGATTGAGAACGGGGAGACGAGCCTGTGGGGGACGCGCTCCCGGTGGTGGCTGCAGCAGGACGGAGAGAGCCTGTGCGGGTTGAGCTGGAGCGTCCATGGCCCTGTGAGCGGGCTGCACGCTGCACGTCCAGTCAGGATCGAGTACGGTAGACAGCGAGCACGGCTCACAGCAGAGTCCTGCTCCATGCCATGGATGCCCTTGATCTGGCTCTGGCGGACAAAGACACCATGGGGAAACCTGCAGGAAAAATAGACGACATTGTTGACGGAGCCGTCGTTCTTGCCGTTGGGCTCGGCGAGCTCGACGCCGATCCACTTGCCGGCTGCAAATTTGGTGGTGCCCGAGTAGCGGACGACGCCGGTGCCGGAGGGGATGGAGACGACGGCGCCGAGAGGAGGATCCATGGTCACGATGTCACGCGTAGGCATATTGGTACAGACACGCAATTATTTATTACAGTCACGCGTAAGCATATTATTATAGTCACGCGTATTGCAGTCACGTTCCTTTTGTTTTCATGTCGCAGCCACAAGGTTTTCTTGTTTTTGTCATTTGCCATTTCTGCGCTGACTCACCCAGGCTGGCCACCGCCTCCCAGGACAACCACTCTGTCAGACTCGGACACCGAGCGCGAGTATCCCTCAGCCTCCCTCTCAGACCCCTCTGCTCGTCGTCTCGACAGCGAGCTCAACGCCGACAGCCCCCCCGACAACGCCGACACCTCCGTCGACGCCCTCTCAGAAACACCCCCCGCAATCCCCTATTTCTCCGTCAAGCGCCATCTCACATGTGGCATCCCCACCCCAGGCCCCCCTTGGTCCCAGCGCTTCGTTCCCTGGCGCGGCGCAATCCCAGGAAAACTCAAGACCGCTAATTCAGCCCTTGTTCTCTGTCTCAACATCGATGTAGACCCCCCTGACATCGTCAAAACAAATCCCTCTGCTGTCCTCGAGAGCTGGGTCAACCCCCCGACTTTGTCTTCCCACAAGGCCCTCGAAGCCATCGGCTCAAACCTCCAGCACCAGTTCGAGAGCCTCAGTCTCAAGATCTCGTACAAACCTATCTTGGACCCCTCTCTCGAGGACCTTCGCCGCTTCTGCCAGACCATGCGCCGACAGGCCAAGGACGATGCCATTCTTTTCTACTACAATGGCCACGGTGTCCCTCAACCAACTCCCAGCGGCGAATTGTGGTGCTTCAATCGCAACTATACCCAGTACATCCCTGTATCCCTGTACGAAGTCCAAAGCTGGATCGGTTCTCCTGGTGTCTACATCTGGGACTGCTCAGCCGCAGGCAACCTTCTCACCAACTTCAACACATTCGCTCGTCGACGAGACCAAGAGGCCCGTGCAGCACATGGTGAATTTCCCGAAGGTGTTCACCCCTTTACAGATTCCCTTCAACTAGCTGCCTGCGGACCCAATGAACAGCTTCCATCTTTCCCAGAATTACCTGCAGATGTCTTCACAGCATGTCTGACATCTCCCATCGATGTGGCCTTGCGTTATTTCATTATGAATAATCCACTTCCCAACGGTATCTCCACCGACACGGTCATCCAACTCCCTGGTGATTTGAAGGACCGTCGTACACCTTTGGGTGAGTTAAATTGGATATTTACCGCCATCACCGACACGATCGCTTGGACGACCTTCCCTCGCGACATTTTCGTTAAACTCTATCGTTCAGACCTCCTCATTGCCTCCCTATTTCGCAACTTCCTCCTCGCTGAGCGTGTCATGAAGAACCACCACTGCACTCCCCTTACCGAACCTCGTCTCCCACCAACAAATACCCATTCGCTCTGGGACACATGGGATCTAGCTGTCGATGCATGTCTTCGACAGCTTCCTGACCTCTTATATCAACCTCCAGAGTTGAAAGGCGGTAACCTGCTCAAGTTGGGCCTCACTCTTGATAAGTTGGCTCAATCAGGTAAAGACCCCTTTGGTGGTCTTCTCAAACCACCTGATGCCAAGCCCTATGTTTATGTCCCCAACCGTTTCTTCGCTGATCAACTCACCGCTTTTGAGGTCTGGATCTCAAGAGGTGGGTCAGCATTGACCAAGAGAGGGCCAATGGCGTTACCTCTTTCCTCTGCCACGGCTGCCGCTGGCGCACCCAATACCCTTCCTTTCACCTTCCCCTCCACTTCATCCGAAACTTCATCAACAGCGAATAAACCTGTAATTTTCGACCAAGACCAACTTGTCAAACGCACACTGGAAGAACTGCGCCAAATGCGTCCTAAATTTGACGGAATAAATGACCAACGACACCTCGTCCCACGTAAACCACCTGACCAACTTCCCATCGTTCTTCAAGTCCTCCTCTCCCAACCACACCGCCTCCGTGCCCTCATTCTTCTCTCCCAATTCGTTGATTTGGGTCCTTGGGCTGTTCATCTAGTCTTGACAATCGGTATATTTCCCTACATCTCGAAACTCCTCCAAGCGGCAGGTCAAGACCTCCGCCCAGTCCTCATTTTCATATGGGCCCGTATCCTTGCCGTCGATCAATCTGTCCAAGCCGATCTCTACAATTCTTCTGGATATAAATACTTTTCCACCGTCCTTGGGTTAAAAAACGACGACGTCCTACCAAACAGTTCCGAACACAAAGCCATGTGTTCATTTATCCTCTCCGCCGTCTGTCGTGATTTCCCACATGCTCAAGCTGCGTGCTGGACAGAACGCGTTTTTGATAATTGTTACGATAGGATGGAGGAGCCCGATTTTCTGTTGCGTCAATGGACGGCTTTGTGTATCGCACAGATATGGGCAGCGAACGATGAACTTAAAGTTTATGGTGTTGACCATGGGACTCAGGACAAACTAATCAGATTGTTATCTGATGACAGCGCTGAAGTGCGCAGCGCGGCATTGTATGCGCTGGGTACATTCATGGGCGCAAGTGGGAGTGCTGATGAGAGTAAGAAGGGAGGTGGAGGGACAGGGACAATGTATCAGTTGGAGGAGAGAGTTCATTTTAGGATGGAAGTCGCGGTTGCTACTGGTGCGACGTTGGCGATCAAAGATGATGCCAGTCCGATGTGCAGGAAAGAGTTGTTGGTAGTGATTTCGTGTCTTGTAAAAGAGTGGAGGGGTTATTTTGTGGTTTGTGCATGGCTTTATTGGGAAGAGGATCGTCGATGGCGAGGGGGATCAGTTACTACAGGCGGTGCTGCTTCTCACCTGGCTTCATCTTCCTCAACGACCGCCCCTCGTGGTGGCGGAGGGGGAGCAGGTAATTCAGTAACATTTACCCATGACGACGATGTGACTAGTCTTGCAGTCTCGGAATGGCTAGATTCATTCGGCGACGACGATATGCTCAGGGAAGAAAACCGTGTCCTCTTGTCTTCTTTCTTCACGATCTTTGTCGTTCTTCTAGATCTCTCCGTAGATCCTTACACAGAGGTCCAAACCATGGCTCAAACCATCGTCGATTATATCATGGCACTGCTCCTCGAATCGCCATTTACCAAACTTGAAACCTCTACATTGGATAGACCACCTTCCATACCTAGTGAAAAACGTCCTGGCCATGGAACAAGTAGTGGGAGCGGTTTCTTCGGAGGTGGCGGGGTGAGTATAACAACATCGGCATCGGCATCAGCATCGACACCATATTTAACACAAGAATATCGAGGAGGATCAACTCCCGTTGCACCATCTTCACCTAATCCCGGTCGACCATCACTAATACGATCAGATACCTTACCGAATCCGCTGACTAGTACTCTGAAGAGGACTTCATCATTTGCAAGTGCTACATCATCGTTTATCAAGTCCTTTGGGTTTACATCGATGTCTAATGGTATGGGTAGTGGGATTGGGAGCGGTGTGTATGAAGACGGATCAGGGGTAGGCGGGAGAGGTACACCGATGGCGACTGGTCCTCTCTCTGGTACTGGCAGTGGGTATTTAGGAGAGGCTGTGAATGATATAGCAAGAGTTCCTTTACCGAATTTGAATTTCGCAAGTTATCAATCGCCGTATAAGCAACAACCAACGTCATCAGATCAAACTCTCTTTTCATCTACGCATCACCATCGTCCCCATGATCCTCCTTCTCGCCATACAAGACTCACTGCTTCTTTTGAACATTATCCACCACAGCATGATTTCCAGCCGTGTCACGTCATGGAGGCCCTGATAGAAGAAGACATGGAACGTCTTCGCGCTCGACGGCGAATGGGTCTTTATCCTCATCAACAACATCAACATTCCCGACGAAGCCATCACAATGCAACTCAAGGATCAGGTCATCGTTCGTCGCCCATGCCGAGTCCGAGTAATAGCACCTTTTCGAGAGATTCAGGCGATAGTGGTAATGTGATATTAGGGTTAGGGACCGGTAGTGGAGTGAGGGATGTGTTACCATTGAGGAGCACGTTTTATGATTGGTGTTGTGAATATTTCAAGGAGCCACAAATGAGGGTGAGTGGTGTTTTTTTTCTTTTTTGAAAAAATTCATCATCTTGGACAATAATGTTAATTGCATTGGTAGCAAACCGAGGCGGAGGAACCGGGGAGTATGCAGTATAACTATCAATTGTGGAGACATTCGAGGAACGAGAAGGCGATCAGTGAGACAAGAGAGCAGGCTCATACCGCTGGCAAGTTTTTTTTGGATTGGTAACGTGGTGAGACTAATTGGTTGAAATAGAATATTGTCGGTGGGATAGACCTGTGGCAACAATACAGACGGATGGGTACCCGCTTACAATGGTTTTTCATGCATTTGATCAACAAATTGTGGTGGCAAATGAGACCGATACAATTAGGTACTTGACAACACCCACTCTCGCTAAAAGAAAACGGTTTAATATACAGAACAGTGTATACGACTGGTCAACACGTAAACGTCTCACTCGGTGGTTGAATGGCAATCCACGAGGGACTAGTATTACCTCTGTCATTGTTATCAATCAAGAAGTAGGTGGGATTGTTGTTGTTGGATCGTCGGAAGGCATTGTTCGCCTGTACCGCAATTTTGACCCAGTGATGGAACAAGGCCCCGTGCAGATGGTTAGTGCATTTAGAGCTTTGAATGAGGTCATCCAGTTGCGTCAAGGATCAGGGATGGTTCTTGATTGGAAACAATCTGCCGGGACGTTGTTGGTCGGAGGTGACTCCCGGGTGATTAAGGTCTGGGATGCGCAGACAGAGACACAGAGCTTGGTAAGTCTCTTGTGACGTGTTTCCTTATGATGTGTTGGATTAAGTATCTGCTCTCAGGACGTTGATACTGGTTCCGAAAGTTCTGTCACTGCTATTGCTTCTGATATGGACGGTTCACAAACCTTTGCTGCAAGTTTTGCCAATGGAATGGTCAAGGTTTTCGATAGGAGGGTTGAAGATGAGGATTCTATCGTGCGAACGTATTCTGATCATACGACTTGGGTGCAGAATGTCCGTTGGCATGCGACACAGCAGTTTCAATTCCTTTCGGCTAGTTTGGACGGTCAAGTCAAACTCTGGGATATGCGTGGGCCGCCGTTACCGACCAATTCATGGCAGATTCAACCTCACGGACTTTCTGCGTTTGATGTTCACCCTCTGGCAAATGTTTTCGCTGCGTGAGTGTTCCTGAATTTGTCGCTTGTTGTGTTTCGTTGAGGGTTTTTATCATGCTTCGTAAGATCATCTGCCATTAACCCCAGTAAATGGCGCGCGCAGAAGATTGTTGTCAAGTCGGTGGATCAGGAAGACCCACTATCGTCGTTTCATTTGCAGACTGGACTCAGTATGGCACCGTTACGAACTTTGCCTTCTCCATATATACCGAGACTGAGTTCTTTGGCTTTCCATCCAAAAGAGATGTTGTATGGTTTAGGTCAACCTGATGGTACAAGTGTGTGATTTTTTCACTCGTATTGGTGGATGATTTTTTCTGATATCTTTTTCATTGTTTTTATAGTTCGTATTATGGGCTGCAAACTCTCGCAACCTGAGTTTACGTAGGAGTAGCTGTTTCTTGCATCTTGCATCTTGCATTTTTTTTTGGATATATGTGTATATGTATATCTTGTGTCATTAATGAGCATCATTGTCTGATTAGTTTTTTTTCGTATCTGGAGAGAGAGAAATTCTCTCTGTTTATGTTGGTTGTAGAGTTGCTTGATGGTTTATGCTCATTTTATGCTCCTGCTGTTTTCTGAGAATTGTACCGTATTTTCAACGTGGTCGTCCAGCCATTGACTTATTGTTCGTCCGAGATTAGTCTGTACTTCCCTTTGACAAGGTTCAAAAGACTGAGGGATGCATTCTCCATCGCAAAGGCCGGCCAGCCTGATACTAGGTTCTAGATAAAGAAAAATACAACCTAACTCACTCCCACCCTCCGAACAAAAATGGAATTTATAGTCCCTGCCAGCAGGGATGTATACATCGTAACGGCCCGTTAAAATGAGACCTTTGACCTTGGTGAACAATATGCAACATTGACTTTAATTTCCTCGTCGGTTTAACTTTAGCAATAAAGATACATCCGACAATCTCTCCGATGATTTAAGAATCAGCTACATGGATAACGGCTTTCGCTTTGTTGGTACCCTTCTGCACCGCTAAAATGACGTCGCCGACTTTATCTAGTCCGTGGCTCACGTCTTCTTTGTATTTGAGTTCACCCTTGGCCAATTTGTCTGGAACTGTAGCATAGAACTCGTTGAAATATTTTTGGAATGACCTGGCAAACACATAGCCTCTCATCATGATGTCTTTTCCAATCACATTCATTAGGTTCTATGCATAGAAAGTCAGGTGAGTTCAGAGAATAAAGAGCAATATGACACACTCGGACAGGAGTATCTTTCGCATTAAGTGCTAAAGGGGGGGGAGGTCAGTAAGAGGAAGAGTTGGTCCTAATATGTAAACACGCATACCACTGATCATTCCACATTCCTGAAACCGATTCTATTTTAGTACCTCCATATTTAAAACATGAACCAGCTCACAATGAATCGAGCACCAATGTTGGCAGCATCCAAAGCTGCTTCAAGCGTCTCTCCACCTACATGATCCCAGAAACTATACCACCCATGAGCCACTAGAACACATGAAACAAATCAGTAGAGTACATACATATCGATAGGCCCCTCCTCCGCCAAAACTTTCTTAATAGAAGTAGTCTTGTAATTGAATGCTACATCAGCTCCAATTTCTTTCATGAATGCAACTTTCTCGTCAGATCCTGCCGAAGCGATGACTTTCAACCCATCTTCCTTTGCCAACTGAATCACGAACGAGCCGACGGCACCTAAGAAAACACAAACTTGAACAAGGCGAGGACATCCTACGGACTATTTTCTGCGCACCTGCACCAGTAGTTACATATACAACGTCACCCTGAATGTTGTCAGCGACACGAAAGCACAACGGCACTGTTGGCATCTAACCTGCTTTGCATGAGCGAATTCTTTCCATCCAACATAAGCAGTTTGACCTTTTGGCATATGATGAGGACAACATACCACCAAAATAATCTTGGACACACTTACCAGGCATTCCTGCTGCACCGATATAAACCGACCAAGGAAGGCCTTGTTTATTTTCGATCGGAAGAAGATCACCAAGACCGGGCTGAATGCTGTATTCTTCATGCGCTGAATTACAGTCTCAGATTCCGTCATTTCAATCCTCAAAAGAATACACACTGAGATGCCCATAGAGGTGATCTCCAACCTTGACTTGAGAGCATTCGGACCTCAGGACCACACCCACGCCATGGCTGTTGATACTGAGAGAATATGAGCAACAAGGTGCTGGGATTATAAGACGCACGGCTCTCCGAGAGGAAATGCACCCTAAAATGTCGTTGACAGTGAGAGAAACTCCATGCTAGACAGTCCACATACAATATTGTAAGCGTCACTGGGTTGCATAAGCCCTCGAAAATAGGGATCTATCGATAAGACCAGGGTCTTGAGCAAGAATCCTCCATGCAGAGGTACATTGTCGATATCGATAGTCTGGGATTCATCGTACACGGTCGTTTTTCCAGGTTCAGGGTACCCTGGTTATCATGATAAGTCCCATCTATGTATTTTGAAGGTAATCTAAGCGCTCACCCGTCGGGTACTCATTCATGAGCACTCTGGCATTTCTCACAGATGGCATGCTAATTAGAGGATGAAGAGCAGATGATGGGAACCTCTCCCTATAGGTTAATATTCAAGTGAAGCTAGACCTGACTACACAAGTTCCCACATACTACAAGAAGGTAGTCTGTGGAGTCACATGAACAGTGGAGCGATTGTCACGAATCAATGCTAGACCAGGATGGGAAATAGGAATGCAATAAGAGATCTCAGATAAGATTTTTGCACTTAAGCACTTCCTGAGGTTTTTATTTATTTATTTATTTCAACAATCGCGGCGCCGATGATCCTGACTATTTATATCCATCCACTGATGATGATATTACAATTGAGAAATTATTTTTTACTAGGGCATTATACTGTTCATATAGCATCCTAGAACTTCCTCAACAGATTCCTAGTAGATGAAGAGACAAGCAGAAGTGATGAATGTGTCCGTCTCTCAAATCAAGTATGATGTGATAAGCGAAGGATGCATGGGTTAGAATCAGAAAGTGGAAGAGATTATTATATGAGTATATCTTTGACAAATCACAAAGGATATGCCAAGCTCAGATTGGTAAGATATGCCATCTGAGGAACTCGATAGTCATCCGTACTGACTTGTACCCCAGTGTCATCGTCATCATGGGTAAACCATAATATCTGTTTCGAACTATTGTCATATTTTGGCCAACTTGGCTCTGTTCCGTTATTAGGGTCAAGGTTGGTGACAAAACGGACAAGATAGTCGTCAAGTACATGATATGAGAGGTCAGAAGAATGGTACTGGTAGGACTGCTGTCAGGTCAAAATCACACGAGATTTATATAGTCGCGTACTGCTCCCACAAACGGGGTATCCATTCCTCGGCTGCTCTCTAATGATTGAAAAATCAGTACGAACGTCTTCGAGGGATTATAGTGACGCACGATAGGACCAAACATTTTGGCTCGCAAAGCGTTGCTGCACAAAGAGCCTTCTTGGTGCTTGGAAGACGACATCTCCTTGGAAGGCAGCATTCCTCTTATACTGAGAAGTGATGGCGTTGAATACAGACGTATTGAAAGGCGAACCATCTCTACGGTTATCTGGATATAGTTCCAATACATCACTGACGTTTTGATCTGGGACGTCAGAAAGATAATTGAATTTCAGAAAAGACCTGAAATCGTCATTGCTGGTCACGTTGAGCGAGGTCAATGAGAATACAGTGCCCTCATCAGCGCAATTACCTAACAGAAAATCGGTAAATTTTTCCGATGAGACTGTAATTGAAACGCACCACTAACAATAGGAATATTTGCAACTGTTCCATCCAAAACCAGTCTCTGAGGATTGTCCGGTAAAAAGTCCCCATCGGCTCTTGGTACCCAAACTAGGTCCAAGGACGTGTAATCGTAATAATTCGGCGTTCTGTTGATAACTGTCTTGAGATCTTCGTATGGAACGCTTCGTAGACAATTTAAGGTATTATCTTGATCGCCACAGTTGGTTTGATTGACGATTTGGTCGTACCATACCTTTCAGCCTTTAAGCGAGTGGCTTACAGCTATCAATCACAACACACACACCTGACCTCTGGTAATGTTTCCAACCGGAATAGGGGCACCCGATTGCATGAATGCACCGCGGAATAATCCTTCAGGATTACCGTTATTGGTCAGCATTTGAAGGGAGGCAGAAATCCCTCCTGCTGATTGGCCCCATCTATATGAATGTGCTCGTCAATTGAATACTCACTAAGTAGGCAGATCCAAAGACAAACAAGGTAACGCGGCTACTGTCTCCACCAAAATTGCCGATATACCGATTAATCCACTGTAGGGCGGCACGCTCTGATGAAAAAAAAGATCTAGTGGAGATATTGAATGAATAGAAGAGCGACTTACGGTCTCGAAGCCCAACATTAGTAGCATTTACGGCTTTGGTTTCTTGACTGGCTAAAAAACCCCACCCTGTAGACCAAGGTCAATATTGATGTCATCCGAACCGTTGTCGAAACGCACCAGAGACGCTAGAAGGTACATTAGATGGAAAATACCAAGAAGAAAGTATTTGATACGGACCGGTAATTCATGGAAACATATATCAGTGGCTCGCCAAGCTCGGTTGAACGCCGTACAAGTCGGACAGCGTCATCGTCATAACTGCGTAGCATAGATAAGCACAAACAAGTTCTTCAAGAGAATAAGTTAGATGTACTAGTATGTCGTTCCTGTCTCAAAGCCACCTGAAACAGAACTTGACAAAAACACACGAGCCTAGAGATCAATCTACCTACCTCCGACAATCCACTGTCGGACAAAGTTTGAACACGACTGGATCTTTTGATCTCCAAAAACAAACTCACCACTACCACGGGGAGATTAGAAGATGAGCTGGCGTTATCTGGGCGCATGATGTTGAGAGTTAAGCCTGTAAAGAAAGGTGTCATGCACAACCAAAGGGCATCAAATGGAACATGAATTTACAATCTTCGCTTTCTGGAGGAGCAGCTGCATCATTGAAGTCGACGCCTGTCCAAGTCTGATCGACTTCAATAGTTCCGGAAATGCCAACTTTTCCACGCCGGTGAAAGATATTATGAAAAAATTGGGAAACGAGTGAAGCATTTTGCTGGGGGCACGAGGATCCAAAGTTCTGTGCATTGATGCTACCATTGTATGAAGATATGCCCATAGGTGGGCTGAATCTCAAATCATTGACTGGGGGGGATGCATAAGGGATTCCCAGGAATTTGTGCACTCCAGAAGTCGAGACACCGGAAACGGTTGCTTGATCAAGGGTAGCTGTTGGTTCTGTCAATGTCTGTGTGGCAGAAGTAGACGAAGTGGAAGAGTCCTGAGCTACGTTTGTGCCTGCCAATAGGAGAAGTGAAAGACAATGCAGTAGTCGGGTCATCGCTCGCCTTGCTCGAGTGTTTTCAAATAAAATATATAATACTCATTGTTCAAGGAACAGGGGCTACTGTTTCAGGCAATGTAGAGCCCCTTGGAGTAGTAGTCATGTCTTACTGGAATGTTAGGAGGACTGTATAGGTCTGCCACGATCATTTATTGATCATTTATTTCATCGTATCACTAACTGGATTCAACAAGCCTGAGAGTCAAACGACTTTCTAAAACGCTATCAGCGAGAGATATTGAGACTAGTATTGATTATGCATCTTGCGATTCTTGCTGTCACTGAATTCCTTGGGAAGGCAGATAGTCGATCCGGGGGTTAAAGGATCACATACAAGCTTGGCATTTAGAGTTTGTAATCTGTCGAGGGAAATATGGTGCGCATCGGCAATGTCCCAACAAGAGTCGCCTGGTTGGACAATGTAGGTTTGAGCGTGGCTGCAGCAAGTCTCACGAGCAGAGAGTCCAGGGGAGAGAACCAAGCGCCAGACGAGGAGGAGCACCACTGCGATAATAAGGAAGAAAGGGAAGAGTGTCCTATAAGCGGCTGAGTTCACATCGGCATTGCTCGACTAGAGATAAAGCGGTCAGTGCCTTGGCCTGAATGTCAGAGTGACGACACAACGTTAACGTCAGGGTTGAGCAGGTGATAACCATTTGAGTGCGTCGGAGCAGCCTCCACGTCGCCGTCATCCACCGCATTTGGGCCAGCGACATGTGATGGAAGCTCAGAGACTACGGAGGGTTGACTACATCAAGTTCGGAGAGCGCGAGTCACACGTACACATACCCTTTGTGAGCCCCCCATACTCCGAGCCTTCCTCACTTCTCCAGATCCCACCGTCGCCATCCCGGAAGTAGTATCTACTAGTGTCTGCGTCGTAGCCAATCCGCTTCATGCCCTCCGGAAGGCGGTAATCGTCCTGAGGATCTCAGTCAGGCGACAGAGCCAAGTATTGAAGCAACTCACCTCGTCGAATTGTGTCCAACGTCCCATGGAACAAAGAAGATGTATTGAGTTCAGACGACAACCTCAATTGTGACCCCAGGAGGCTTGTCACGATCTACTTGAAGCATTTGTTTCCTCTAATAATGCCTCCAGTTTCCCAGAAATGCTTCTTTCTCCAGCCTGTGATTATTGCTCTCAGAAAATTGTCCCTGATTCTGTGATCATATGACTGATACCCTCCTGTGCGTGAGGTACAACTACCATCTGACTCCCTTATTCAACCTTTCGACAGCATGTTCTCACTTGTTCTCACGCTGTTTTTGACATGTCAAGCGCTTATTCAACTGTATAAATTAATCTTGGATTCGATTCGCATCGCTATCGACCATGCCTCGAGCTCTTTTCTTCGGTGTATTTGTGCTGCTATCTGCCGCTGTTTTTGCGGTCCCCACAGCTGATCAGGGGCAAATATCCATTGGAGATATCGTCAACCTCCTTGGCCTCGGTTTCGTATCCTCGATTAACATTAACATCACCGTGAGTATGATACATTCGAAAATTCATATTGCTGCCTTACCATAGACCTACAACAGGTTGCTTCCCTTGTCACTAATCTAATCGAGTACGTCTGGTCATTTGTAGAGTTGACCTTGCAGCTCACTTGGGTGAATATCTGCTTAGCGTCAATGTTACTAGTAAGCCATGCCTTGACGATGCAATTTATCTCTTAAAAGAAGGGAAATACCAGTATCAAACCCCCTTCCCATCGAACTGACTATCAAGAGTATCAGCAGCTCTGCTGGATTAAACGGCACTGAACTTGCGACCTTCAGCCATACTTTCTCTAGCCCTGGCCTTGTCGTTGGCCCTCTTGGTTCTCGAAACTCTGGGATAATACCCAATGTTCTGGTTACGGAGGGTGTCGAAAATTCCCTTGATATCGTTCCTTTTGGTGTATTGGATCTGTCCAACATCAATGCCAATATTCAGTGAGCTTTCAACTCGGACAATCTACTCGGTCAGTGCTCATGCTATGAAAATAGAGCTTTAACGATTGGGGGAAATCTCGGATTTCCCCTTGAACTCGATGGCTTGAGGCAGGACAATGTTCCAACCAAGTGAGTCAGTTTTGTCCACAGTCGTTCTTGCTAAGTAGTTGGGATTGCAGTTACAATCTTGATCTTACCTCTTCTTGATATTCTTACCTGGGTAGATACTACAGGAAAATTTGTTGTTGGTCGATACATCTTCTGATAGGTACTACTAAGGCTTGGAGAAATGTACAGCGGAGTGTATAATATTGAGTCATGTAAAGAAATTGTTACACCTAAAGAGACAACTCCCTAGCAAATATATCTCATCTCCTTTGACGATGGACCTCCTGATGGGTATATTTTCTACTACCGTATTTAGATGTCAAGTCGCAGAAGTCAAGTCACCTGATAGTGTGGTGTCATCTCGCCTGTCAAGGCCTGCCTTTATCAATAATGTGTAACGCGGTGTACGTACAGTCTGCGGTAGTCTACTGACCACAGAGGCTCACTACCTCCGATAAATATGCAAATCATGTCATACGAAGCACAGAACGAAAAAATGGGCTGGGTGAGTATAATAGGAGTGAGCAAGATTGAGTGATTTCTCTAGCCAAACTGGCAGCGGCGGGTGCACCAGCAGCTTGTGCAGCTACATCCGCACTGGCAAGTAAAAAATGGAATAGATCCATGCCTCTTTTCTTCTTTCACGTTTGCAGACTGGTAATGTATAGGAGGGAGAGGGACCTCGCGGATAGAGTGTGGAGAACCACGGTGGCCATGAGATGTTTGGAATACTCTCACCTAAGTAGTTCACAGTGAATCGTGGATTCAAAAGTCGCTCGGCATTTTGATGTCTCTGTTGAGCTACTGATAAGTATATATTACCCAACACCCTGTATGGGTCGATGGCGTAGTTGGAAAGCGCATCTGTCTAACTGGGTTAATTCTTGGGCAGACAGAAGGTCCTCAGTTCGAACCTGAGTCGACGCATAAAGCGGATTAGATATTAAGTCGCCGCTTGAATTGGGGACGTGAAGTTTAGACAACTGTCACACAGTAACACTCCCCAATTTTTATTTGTAACATGGTGTACAGACACTGTCATGAACCCACCGTTTTCCCCTAAGTCAATATTTATTTTCTTTTTCTTTTTCTTTCCATTTAATTATGTAATATAGTCAGATCAGTAAATAAGGACAAACAATTGGACATGTATAAGTAGTGTACACAATCTAGTGAGGACTCTAACAAGTTCTCTTTGTCAAACTCTGATAAAGAGTAGAATTGAGGTTAAGTGTTATAGAATAGCAGACGAGCTAAACGATCCACAGCGGTGGATTATTTTATTTCTTTTTCTTTCCTAATAATTATGTAATAATAACTACATGTGGGACATCATGACTCAAAAAAGATGCGTGGGATAAAATAGTTTAGATAAATACTTGTAAACACATATTCGTGTATAAGTAGCCAAACCAATTAGCGGAAACTCTAACGAGTTCTCTTTATCAAACTCCAATAAAAAGTGGGATTGAGGTTAAGGTTATCCAACCGCAACTGAGATCCTTACACTAGAACTTGTTTTCACTTCCAGATACCAATTACCTCGATCCTTGTCTAACTTACTCTTATTGCTCCCTTGGTGGGTGATCAACCTAGATCACTCCCACATTCCTGATAGCTGGGCCCCAAGCTTAAGGGGACTTGTTAGTCAGTTAGGGACTAACAGTGGCAGTGCGATACCATACTCGGGCATCGTATCTAAGATCTGACCTCACAATCAAGTGGTGCTCTTTAGTATACTTGTACTTGTTTTCATCTTATATACTTTGTACTACTGGTCCATTGTGATCAGTCTACGCAGAGGAATATCGCCACATCTTTAAGAAGGCAATTAGAGTAGGGATCTCCTCCTTGGAGTGATAGCCAAAGTATCATTAGGGCAGTAGTCAGTAAGGCAGTAGGCATCTGGCTGGAAGAAGATTTGTGCGCTCCAGCAAACGTACTGTGAGCCCTTTGAAGAAGACGACGCACCCTCAAACAATATAATTTTCCTTTACATAAACCAACCCTATCACCCATCCAGGACATAATACAATGTCTCTGGAACAATACAATAACCTCATGAGTGATATGCTCAATCAAAGGCGTGCCCTTGCCAAATTAAGGGCAGAATTGGAAGGAAGAGAAGAAAGACTATGTAGACAATGTGGGAAGTTTGGGCACCTCACCCGGAACTGTAGAGGTAGGAAGGAGCAAGAGAAGGAGAAAGTAGGGGAAAATAAGTTCGAGGTGTTGAAAAATCGAGTAATACAGTGTGGAGTCAGGGAGGTGAGAAGGCAAGAAGTGGTGAGGAATGGGGTGAAATGCTTCACATATGGAGAGGAAGGACATAAGAAGTGGGAATGTCCTAGAAAGAAAGAAAGGAGTAAGAGAGAGAAGATGGCACCTCCAAGAGAGGTCTGGGAGAAAATAAAATTGCACGCAGGTGCAAAAGGACTACCCCTACAAGGAGCCAAGATGAGCATGGAAGGATGGGTAATGGGGAGAGAAGTGGTGACCCTTGTGGAGTGTCGTGGATGCGACTACAAGGGCACCAAAACTCAGGAGAACCAGGGACAAGGGTTCCTGAGTAAGAGGCAACTGCTACACATATGGTGTGAAAGTTACAGAGAGGCAAAGGAGTGGAGAGAGAGAGAAGCGCAAAAAAAGAGAGCAGAAAGAGTGGTGTGTAGTGCATGTGATGTGAAGGATGCAGTAAAGGAAGGAGTAGAGAGAAATGAAAAAGGGGAGATTTTCTGTCCACCATGTAGAACAGGAAAGAAAACGCCGTGGTGGAATTGGGGCAGGGAAGCAGAACGGACAGTGCCTAGGGCCCAGAAGGGGAGGGCTGGAATCACTGATCCGAGGAGGTTGGCAGAAACTGTCAATCAGAAGGCAATGCAGAAGGTAGAAGCAAGAGAAGTGAGGCGAACATTTAAGCCTCTAAGAGAAGTGTGGATGAATGTGGGTATCGAAAAGGTAAATACGCATGAAGGAAGAACAGTGAAAGCATTGCTAGATAGTGGAGCAACAGGGTTGTTCATGAGCAAGAGCTTAGCACAAAAAGGAGGATATAGGTTGATTAAGTTAGATTGACCTTTACAAGTAAGGAATGTAGATGGCACCAGTAATAGTGGAGGTGTGATAACACATGAAGTAGAAGTGAACATGTTCTACAAGGGGCATGTAGAGAGAGTGCGAATGGATGTCTGTGAATTAGGGAAGACAGACATAATTTTGGGTATGCCATGGTTGGCAGCTTATAATCCAGAGATAGATTGGGAGAAAGGAGAAGTGAGAATGACGAGATGTCCACCATTGTGTGAAAAGGTAGTAAAGATAAAGGGGAAGAAAGAAACAAGAGAACATGAGAAGAAAATTGTAAAATGGGCAGTAGATGAAAAGGAAGATTGGGGAAGAGAGGAGAAAATGGAGGCAGATCATAAGAAGGTGGAAGAAATGGTACCCAAAAGGTTCTACAAGTGGTTGAAGGTGTTTGGAAAGGTGGAATCAGAAAGAATGCCAGTCAGAAAGGCATGGGATCATGCGATAGATCTCAATGACGATTTCAAGACAAGCAAAGTGAGAGTGTACCCTTTCTCCAGAAACGAAAAGGAAGAGGTACAGAAATTTGTCAACAAGCATTTAAAGAAGGGTTACATCAGACCTTCTAAATTGCCCCAGATATTGCCAGTGTTCTTTGTGGGCAAGAAGGATGGGGGAAAGCACATGGTTATGGATTACAGAAGACTCAATAAACAGACAGTTAAGAACAATTATTCTCTGCCATTAATCACAGATCTAGTAGACTCTATGGGCAACAAAAGAGTGTTTACTAAAATGGATCTCTGGTGGGGCTATAACAATGTGAGAATAAAGGAAGAAGATGAGTGGAAGACGGTCTTCACTACTCATGTGAGGTCATATGAACCAGTGGTTATGTTTTTCAGAATGACAAATTCACCTGCCACATTCCAAGGCATGATGAACAAAATTCTGAGAGATATGATTAACGAGGGAAAGGTGGCAGCATTTGTGGATGATGTGTTGATAGGAACAAAGACAGAGAAGGAACATGAGGAGTTGGTGGAGGAGGTGCTGAGGAGGTTAAAAGAGAACGATCTATACGTGAAACCAGAGAAATGTGCCTGGAGGGTCCAGAAGGTGAATTTTCTGGGAGTAGTAATAGGTCAGGGGAGGATTGAGATGGAGGAGGACAAAGTGGCGGGGGTATTAAACTGGCCTACACCCAAGACAGTTAGAGACATTAGTGTCATAAATCACCCGCCTGAACCAAAAATAGTACGACTAGATGGATGGGAAGAACAAGAGCTATTCTTGGATGGACTAGACAAGGGTTTCTAAAAATAGAAAACAAGAGATAAGATAAGATAAACAGGATCACATGATTGGATCACATGACAGGTCACATGATGGAACCTTCTGGAAAGATCGGTAGTTACTAAGCGTACACATAGACAAATAAGAATTGTGTATAAGTAGGTAGCACAATCCACCAAGAGACTCCATCGAGTTCTCTTCATTCTCTCATAACGTTGAGTGTGATAAGACGGTCATCTCGACTAGCCTTGTTATTACAGTTAGGAAGTTCTTGGGTCTGGTAAACTACTATAGGAGATTTGTAAAGGACATCGCAAAATTGGCTAGACCTTTGAACAATCTGACAAGGAAGGAAGAGAAATAGAGGTGGGGAGATAAATAGCAGAAAGCTTTCGAACAGTTAAAAACGGTCTTCACGAACTGGCCTCTATTAGTTGCACCAGACCTAGATAAAGAGTTTAGAGTGGAGGCGGATGCCTTTAACTTTGCAACAGGAGGAGTATTGTCAATCAAATGTGAAGATAACAAGTGGAGACCAGTAGCATATATTTCCAAATTGTTAAATGAAACAGAAAGGAACTACAAAATACATGATAAGGAGATGTTGGCAATAATACGCTGCTTGGAGGCATGGAGACACTTCCTGGAAGGAACAAGAAGTAAATTCAAAGTATGGACAGACTACAAGAATTTGGAGTATTTTATGAGCAACCAGAAATTAAATCGGTGACAAGCACAATGGGCTCTATACTTGTCCAGATTTGACTTTGTATTGAAGTATATTTCAGGAAGCAGGATGGGAAAAGCAGACAGATTGAGTAGGAGACCGGATTGGGAGGTTGGAGTAGAAAAGGATAATGAAGAGCAAATACTAGTGAAGAAAAAGTGGATAGAGGCACGAAGGGTGAGAATGGCAGAAGTAATCATAGAAGGAGTGGACTTACTAGACAAAGTAAGGAAATGCAAAGTGAGAGATGATGAAGTGATAAAAGCAGTAGAAGAGATGAAGTGAGCAGGGGTAAAAATGTTAAGCGATGAAGAGTGGCATCAGGAAGACAGGTTGATGTTGAAAGAAGAGAAAGTGTATGTGCCCAAAGATGAGAAATTAAGGGCAGAAGTGATCAGACTATACCATAACATGCCTGTAGGAGGACATGGAGGACAGTGGAAGATGGCTGAGCTGGTGACGAGGAATTTCTGGTGGCCAGGGGTCACTAGAGAGGTGAAGAGGTATGTGGAGGGGTGCGATGCCTGTTAGCGAAACAAAAATCAAACGCAACCACCGGCAGGAAAATTAATGCTGAATTCAATTCCAGAAAAGGCTTGGTTGCACATTAGTGCAGATTTCATTACGAAGTTGCCTTTGGCTCAAGGATATGATGCAATCTTAGTAGTAGTGGACAGATTTATGAAAATGGCACACTTTATACCTACTACAGAGAAAACGAGTGCAAAAGGATTAGCACAACTATTCAGAGATAACATTTGGAAGTTACACGGACTACCAGATAGCATGATTTCAGATAGAGGGCCACAATTCGCAGCAGGTATTATGAAGGAGTTGAATCGCATGCTAGGGATCGAGACAAAGCTGTCTACAGCATTTCACCCACAAACAGACGGTCAAACAGAGAGAATGAACCAGGAGTTAGAACAATATCTCCAAATGTTTATAGACCACTGACAAGAACAATGGCCAGAATGGTTGGGTACGGCTGAATTTGCCTACAACAACAAGGTACATACTAGGACTAAAGTATCACCCTTCAAGGCAAATAGTAGACAAGACCCTAGGATGGGATTTGAGATGAGGAAGAAGGGGAAACATGAAGGAGCAGAGAAGTTTGCGGAGAGAATGAAAAGCATGCAAGAAGAAGCAAAAGCAGCGCTACAAAAAGTGCAGGAAGAGATGAAGCGGTATGCTGATAGAGAAAGAGGAGAAGTGGAGGAATATAGAGTAGGTGACTTAGTGCTACTCAGCACTAAGGATCTAAAGTACCAAATGGTCGGAAGGCACACGGATAAATTTACAAAACGCTTTGTAGGACCTTACAAAGTAAAGGCAATCGTTTCTAGTAACGCAATTGAATTAGATCTGCCTAGTACAGTTAGAATACATCCAGTAGTTAATGTCAGCCAAGTACGATGGTACAAATCGTAAGTGGAAGGCCAGAGAAAAGAAGCGCCACAACCAGTGGTGATTGAAGAAGAAGAAGAGTGGGAGGTGGAGAAAATTATAAACAAGAGAAAAGTTCAAGGAAGGGAGAAATACTTAGTATGATGGAAGGGATGTACGGCGGAAGAAGACACATGGGAAAGTAAAGAAAACTTGAAGAATGTAATGGAATTAGTAGAAGAATTTGAAAGGGAATATTGTAGAGAAAAAGAAGAAGAACTGAGGCGGCAAGAAGCAGAGGAAAATAAGAAAGTGTTCAGCAGAGAGTTACTGGGAAGGTATACGGCTAAGTTACTTTATGGATGGGGTAACAAGAAGTACAACAGAGAGTATTGAAAGCATATGGAGGAAAATTGGAAGCGGTGGAAGAAAAATCCGTTTTCCAGATATAGCAGAAACCCGTTCTTAAAAAGAATAGAAGAAGAGGAACATGAGTACAAGAGAGGAATGATAGAAGAATGGAACAAAGAGGAAGATGAGGAAGATCAACGAAGAATAGAGGAAGACAGGAAGTATTTGGAGGGATTAAAAGACAAAAATCAGGATATGGGTGACCTAAGAGACCCACACAATGAGCTATAAAGAAGTCCTCGAGACGAGAACTCTTGAGAGGGAGGTGGTGTTATAGAATGGCAGGCGAGCTAAATGATCCGTGACAGTGGATTATTTTATTTCTTTTTCTTTCCTAATAATTATGTAATAATAACTACGTGTGGGACATCATGACTCAAAAAAGATGCACGGGATAAAATAGTTTAGACAAATACTTATAAACACATATTTGTGTATAAATAGCCAAACCAATTAACGGGAACTCTAACGAGTTCTCTTTGTCAAACTCCAATAAAGAGTGGCATTGAGGTTAAGGTTACCCAACCGCAACTGAGATCCTTACATTAAGGTTACCCAACCATAACTGAAGACCTTATTAGAATATAAAGTCTTAGTCTGAAGTATACAGAACTGATTCATTGATGTACCTATTAGAACACAAAGTCTAACTACATCAGCATGATATATGAAACAGTCTAATAAAAGTCTTTACCTCAGTTTGAAGTATGCAGAACTGAGGTATAAGAAAAATCTATGCTGGTAGATATACTTGCTTACTAATCAATCAGAAGATAATGATGAGAGAAAATAGAGACAAAATAATAGTCCATAGAGGACATATCCAACAGTCCTTATAGACACAGTCTACAGTAAGTCTATTGTTTACAGAGGCTCACTACCTTTGATAAATATACAAATTGTGTCATGCAAAAGAGACAAGCACAGAAAGAGAAAAATACAGGCTAGATAAGTAATAGGGTATAGTCAAGTGAACATGGATAAAGCTCCATATGTCAGGATTTGTGTTCAAGAAGAGAGAACAGAATGAAAAAATGCATTCCCAGTATCTTTTACTGGTTTAAGGAGCTATGGAGGCTTTTTAGATAGTGTAAAGGCAAATTGGGATCACCTACAAAGAAAATAAAAAATAATAAGCCAACAAAAAAAATTGAAGGGGTAAAATAAAACAATAAGCAACAGTTCTATAGTAGGAAAAAAATACTATCAGATATGCATGCAAATACTACTATGAAAACAATCATATTACTATTATTGCATTCTTTGTAATGACAAGCTAGTTAAGACGACTGACTTATCATACTCAACATTTATAAAAGAACAAAGAGAACTTGATAAAGTTTCTCTGTGAATTGCTTTACCTACTTATACACAAATGTTATTTATCTATATGTATGCTTAAGTAATTTCCTGCAATTTTTCTAGAAGGTTCCATCATATGACTGGATCATGTGACCTTTATCTGATCTGATCTTATCTCCTATTTTATTTTTAGTATCATTTATCTAATCCATCAGAGAAGAATTCCTTTTTCATTCCTCTAGTCATATAATTTTGGGGCCAGACTGGTTTATGACATTCTTACTAGAATAGGATACCTATACCAAAATAATTATTATAGTACATTTACAAATAATAAAAACAGAATTTATATAAAAAAAAATAGAAAGAAAATTTTTAAAATCTATTTTAATAGCAAATCCAAAGATATATACTTATTTTTGCATTTTCTAGGCCAACTTAGTGTAATAACAAGCTTAGTCGAGACAACTAACTTATCATACTCAACATTGATGGGGGGTGATAAAGGAAATTTAAGATTTGTTTTATAGGGAAAAAATAGAGTTTTGAATAAAAAATAAATATGTTTTACTGTCTTTACAAAAGTGGATACTACCAAGTCAGAGAATTAAAATCTCCAAGTCATTCCACAATTGTGTGCAATCAAGTAGGTACTGGGGAGATAATCAAATATAAAAAAGAAGTGCTCATGAGATAGTAATGTTATGATTTACTCTGACACTTATTTTTTTTCTTTATTATTTAATTAATTGATAGCATCATGATACAATGACTATAATGTGGGAATGTCATGAATATAAAAGTAACAAGCATGGAAAGGATCAAGTAATGATCTGAGATAAATCATATAACAATTGTAATAACAAGGCTAGTTGAGACGACTGTCTTATCACACTCAACATTATGAAAGAACAAAGAGAACTTGATGGAGTCTCTTGGTGGATTGTGCTACCTATACACAATTTCTATTTGTCTATATGTACGCTTAAGTAACTACCAATTCTTCTAGAAGATTCTATCACATGACCAGATCATATGACTCTCTCTTGTCTTATCTTATCTCCTTTTCTATATTTAGCACCCTTCATCTAGTTCATTCGAGAATAGCTCTCGTTCTTCCCATCCTTTTAATCTTACTATTTTTGGTTCGGGCAGGCAATTTATGACATTACTCCCCTTTTTAAGGTTCTTCCTCTGGAAGAACTTAGCTCCTTTCCAACTTCTTTAAATATTCCTGATCAAACTTCCTGTCGTCCCATCCGTATAGCATTTTTACCATAAATCTTCCTGGCATTCCCTCATGTTCTTCTTCCATTCTTCTTCTCTCTTTCCTATATTCCCTTTCATAATCCTCTACTGCTTCCTTTGCATTCTTTAGGTTTTCCTTCCTTTCCCATGAATCTTCTTTGGCCATATATCCCTTCCATCTCACCAAGTATTCCCACCTACCATGTTTCTTTCTTTTATTCATCACCTTTTCTATCTCGTATTCTTCTTCTCCTTCTATTATTACCAGAAGGGCCAGTTGTTTCTTCTGTCCTTGAACTTGTTCCCTATACCTCCTGATTCTACTCACATTCACCACTGGGTGGATTTTAACTGTCTTTGGTAACTCCAGTTCTACCGCATTGGTTGATATGACCCTCTTTATTTTGTAGAGTCCTACGAATCTCTCCGTCAACTTTTCTGTCCTTCTTCCTTCCATTTGCCATTTCAAGTCTTTCGTGCTTAACAGCACTAAGTCCCCTACCTGGTATTCCTCTGCTTCTCCCCTTTTCCTATCTGCCTGCTTCTTCATCTCTCCTTACACTTTCTTTAGTGCTACCTGTGCTTCTTCCTGTATTCTTTTCATTCTCTCTGCAAATTCTTTTGCTCCCTCTGATTTCCCCTGCTTTCTCATTTCAAAGCCCATTCTCGGATCTCTCCCACTGTTTGCTCTGAAGGATGATACTTTTGTTGAGGTGTTTACTTTGTTGTTATATGCAAACTCCGTTGTCGCCAACCATTCCAGCCATTGTTCCTGCCGATAATTGATGAACATTCTCAGGTACTGTTCTAGTTCCTGGTTGGTTTGCTCTGTTTGTCCATTGGTTTGTGGGTGGAAAGCCGTTGACAACCTTGTTTCAATCCCTAGTATCTGGTTTAATTCCCTCATTAAGTTTGCCGCAAACTGTGCTCCTCTATCTGAGATGATGCTTTTCGGAAATCCATGTAATTTCCATACATGGTCCCTAAACATCTTTGCGAGTTCTTCTGCTGATGTCTTGTCTGTCATCGGTATGAAGTGTGCCATTTTTGTTAATCAGTCGCATACCACTAGTATTGCATTGTATCCTTAGGCCAGCGGTAGCTTAGTTATAAAGTCTGCCGTTATATGCGTTCAAGGCTTTTTAGGGACTTGATTTGGCATTAGCTTCCCTGCCGGTGCTGCTACTTGGTTCTTGTTTTGTTGGCAAGAATCACATCCTTCCACATATCTCTTTACCTCCTTCGTTACTCCTGGCCACCAGAAGTTTCTTGTGACCAGTTTCACCATCTTCCACTGTTCCCTATGTCCTCCCACCGGTGTATCGTGATGTAACTGGATTATTTCTGTTCTCAACTCTTTGTCCTTTGACATATACACTTTTCCTTTCTTTAACATAAGCCTGTCTTCCTCTCTCTATTCCTCATCTCTTAGCATTTTTACCCCTGCTTGTTTCATTTCCTCTACTGCCTTGATGACCTCGTCATCTTTTGCCTTTGATTCTCTTACTTTCTTTAGCAGATCTACTCCTTCAATCAGTACCTCCTCTACTCCTGCTTTTCTCAGCCATTCTGCTTTTACCAGTGTTGTAATAAAACAGCAGGCGAGCTGAAGCATCCGCAGCGGCGGATTATTTTATTTCTTTTTCATTTCTCTTTATTATTTGAAGTGTGTGGGACACCATGATTCAAAAGGAGTCTACAGAATAATTTGAGTAGACAAATACTGGTAAATACCAACTTGTGTATAAGTAGCTAGATCAATTAGCAAGGACTCTAATGAGTTCTCTTTGTCAACTCTGATAAAGAATATGCGCTTAAGTTAACCCTAGCTTGAGTCCACTACAAGTGTTCTATCCTTGTTGTCCCTTTTTATTCCCTTCCTCCAGTCTGGTCTTCTACTAAGTCCGTCTGTCTTTCCCATTCTACTACCTGGGATGTGTTCTAACACGAAGTCAAATCTTGATAGGAATAACACCCATTTTGCTTACCGTCTGTTCAACTTCTGGTTCGTTATGAAGTATTCCAAGTTTTTATGGTCCATCCAAATTTTGAACTTGGTCCTTGCTCCTTCCAGAAAGTGCCTCCACATCTCCAAACATCTGATTACTACTAACATCTCCTTATCGTGAATCTCATAGTTCCTTTCCGTGTCATTCAGCGATTTGGAGATGAAGGCCACTGGTCTCCATTTTCCGTCCTCTTCTTTCACTGACAATACTCCTCCCATTGCATAGTCTGATACATCTGCCTCGGACTCTCATTTCTTTATCCAGATCTAGTGCTGCTAGTACTGGTTCAGTCATAAAAATTCTTTTGAGTTTGATGAATGCTTCTTCCTGCTTTCCTTTCCACTTCCATTTCTTGTCCTTTCTGACCAACTGATATAGTGGTTTGGCAATTTTGGCAAAGTCTTTAACAAATTGCCGGTAGTAGTTCACTAACCCTAAGAATTTTTGTATATCTTTAATGCACTGTGAGATTGGCCAGTTCATGACTCCCTCCACCTTTTTCTTTTCCATTCGGAACCCTTCTGGTCCTATTATTACTCCCAAGAAATCTATCTCCCTAACCTTCCATACACACTTCTCCGGTTTTATATAGAAGTCATTCTCCTCTAGTCGTCTCAATACTTCCTCTACTATCTCATTGTGTCCTTCTTCTATCTCTGTTGCCACTAGTACATTGTCAATGAAGATAGCTATGTCCTCTTTGTTGATCATGTCCCTAAAGAGGTCATTTATCATAGCCTAGAAGGTGGCTGGTGAGTTTGTGAGTCCAAAGTACATTACTGTGGGCTCAAATGATCCTAAATACATTGTAAATGCCACCTTCCATTCATCCTCTTTCTTGATTCAAACATTGTTATAACCCTATTGTAGGTCCATTTTTGTGAACACCTTCTTGGTCCCCATGCTATCTATTAGTTCCAATATCAGGGGTAAAGGGTAGCTGTTCTTAATTGTCCCTTTGTTTACATAGTGGTAGTCTTGTACCATCCTCCTTTTTCCGTCCTTCTTAGGTACGAATAGTACTGGTGACATCTGTGGGGATTTTGAAGGTCTAATATAGTCCTTCTTTAGTTGGCTTTCCACAAACGCCTGTACTTCTTCCTTTTTTGTTCTAGATAGCAGGTAGATTTGTCCCTTTCTTGGTACAAAGTCTTCTCTGAGGTCAATGGCATGGTCTCAGGGTTTCCTTGTTGGCATCCTTTCAAACTCAACTTTCCCAAACATCTTCTTCTACTTGTAAAAGCGTCTGGGTACTAGCTCCTCCACCTTTCTATGATCTTCCTTGATTTCCTCCCTTTTCTCTCTTTCCTCCATAGTCCATCTCAGATCCCTTTTGTCCTCCTCTGTTACCTGTTTCCTTTTTACTATTTTCTTCTCAGGTGTTCAACCATACAGAGGTGGACACCTGGTTATCCTCACTTCTCCTGTTTCCCAATTTATTTCTGGGTTGTGTGTCGCGAGCCATGGCATTCCCAGGATTACTTCTGTCTTCCCCAGTTCACATACATCCATCCTTACTCGTTCTATGTGTCCCCTGTAGTACAGGTTCACTTCCACCTCATAGGTTATTGACCTTCTCTTATTGTTGCTTTCATCTACGTTCCTCACTTTTATTGGCTTATTCAATTTTTCTAGCTTAAAGCCTTGTCTTTGTGCTAGCCCTTTGTTCATGAATAGGCCCGTTTCTCCACTGTCTAGCAACACTTTTACTGACATCCCTTTATGGGTATCTACTTTTTCTAGTCTGACATTGAGCTAGACCTCCCTTAACAGTTTGAGTGTCCATCTCACTTCCCTCTTAGTGCAGCAATCAGAGTCCATGTTATTCTGTCCATACAATACACTGTATTTATTATGGAAGGCAGGTCAAGGTCTCACTGGTCTTTCTGATCTTTTGACACCTCCTATGTCTCTCCCCTGACCTCCTTTCAATTTCTACAATGTCAGGCCATATGCCCAAACATTCCACAGTTGAAACATTTTCAATCTCCTCCCCATCCTCTGTCTACCTCTATTGCATTGGGGTCCTAGACCCCTTGTCCTCCTTCTCTCTTTCTCAAATCTCCACCAAATCCTCCCCTGTGTCCTCCATGAAAACCCTCTTGGTTTCCATTGTTCCAGAAGGGTCTAAACCCTCTGGATGGCTGCACTTCTGGTGGCCTTGTCATTCGTGCCGCTCCCTTGTTCCCCAACACCTTCTCCTTCACCTGGCTTTGTCTTAGATTCCTATCCAGTCTTACCGACCTCTCTCATCATTCATCAATTGTTACTGGAGGTGATTCTGCCTCTGCCAGTCTTCTCCTGATGTTCCTGTTCAACCCCCTCTTGAATTCTTTTATGAGGGGTTGTCTCTCATAGTTGCTTCCTCTTAATGTTTTTTTGAAAATTTGGACATACTCGTTACATGTCCGTCCTCCCTGCTTCAGCAACCTCAACTTGTCTACCTTCCTCAATTCTTTGTCAAACTCCCTGAACTCCTCTCTCATTTTTGTGAATAACTCCTTCACTGTTTCCACTGCCGATACCCCCTGCCTTCTTTCTTCCAGCATATTCTTCTTCTACACTTCTGCCACTCCTTCTTATATGTAGGTTAGTACCCACGATATCTTTTCTTTTTCCCCTGTTCTCTTCATCCTCATACTAATGTATAGTCGACAGGTGTTGATGAACCCTACCACCTTTTCTCTTTCTCTATCAAACAATGAAGGCTTGGCTACCTTTCCCTATGTCTGCCCTCTTGATAAGAGCTGTTTGATTGCCATTGTATGTTGGGCAAGATATTGAAGGATTTGGTCCATGGTCAGGACTACCTCCCCTTGTGCTTGTAATTGTTGTTGTTGGGGCTGTTGGCCTCAGGATGATTGTTGGTGGAACATATTGTCATTTCAAGCATCTTCTTCTTCTGTTGTTTTCTCATAAGAGGAGCGGTTGTCTTCTTCTAAACTAATATTTATACCTACTAGGGAGCATGTCTTCTCCCAGCTAGGTTCCTACTTCTCTACTGACTACTGTCCTAGTAATAGGGTTAGACTACTGCTGCAAAGATGCAAACCCCTAAACTAGACAGCTTTCTAAGGAATAACTGTTACTTCTCTGTGTGTAGGAACTACAATGAGCTCCCAGCACAAGGTTGATAATATGAATGAGAAACAAGTACGCTAACAAGCCTGCTCAAAGTAGAGGTTAGGTCTCGACGTAGCACCAGAGCTTAGTGTTACACTTCTACCGTTAGTCCTTAACTGACTAACAAGTCCCCTTGAAGCCTAGAGCCCAGCTATGGTTGTAGTTGCTGGTTGCGATGACCAGTATACTGAGGACGATGAGAGAGTAAAGAAAAATGGGTGCGTAGAGCTTGTGGTGAGCAGTACAGATCAAGTGATATCAAGTTTTAATGTAATGACAAGGCTAGTTGAGACGACTGTCTTATCATACTCAACGTTATGAGAGAATGAAGAGAACTTGATGGAGTCTCTTGGTAGATTATGCTGCCTACTTATACACAACTTCTATTTGTCTATGTGTATGCTTAAGTAACTACTGATCCTTTCAGAATATTCTATCACATGACCTGTCATATGACTCCCTCTTATCTTATCTTATCTCCTTTTCTATATTTAGCACCTTTCATCTAGTCCATCCAAGAATAGCTCTCATTCTTCCCATTCTTCTAACCTTACTATTTTTGGTTTGGGCGGGCAATTTATGACAACAATTAGGTAGCTGCCATGTGTAGAAAAACATGTGAGCAGAAGCTGTTTGATGTGGAGAATTACTCAGAACTTAACAGATGGTATACAAATATTTAAATATTTACTTACATAATTCCTTTTCTACATATTCTGTTGCCCTACATCATTCTTGTTATGATTCACTCTAATATTTATCTTTTTCTTTATTAAATTAATTAATTAATAACAGTATGACTTAACAAACACAACACGCAAATGTCACAATCATAAAAGGGACAAGCATGGGAAGATCGAGTAATGATCTGAGGTTGATTACATACTGATCAAGCAGTTGCTATGTATGGAAGAACATATAGGCAAAAGCTATTTAATATGGGAAATTACTCAGGACTTGACAAATGGTAGTTAATAGATACTGTGATCTCTCTTAGAATAGACTAGCCACAGCCACATGTAGTATTATAAATAGCTGGTCAATTCATAGAGGGAATTTTGTTGAGTTATCATAAACTTCATTTGGCCATAACTCCACGGATACTTGCACAATTCCCACGGTCTAAGATGCATCTGAAAGCCCTCATAAAGACCTTTCAAACAATGCCCAAAATGCATCAAAGTGATCAGTACTCATCGAGATATCAATTAATCAGTGCCGGACACTAATTGGCAGATATCTCAGAAACTGCCAAATGCAGACATTTGCTTCCATGTGCACATAAAAGCTCTCTTCAATATGCTTTTGACAATTATAAATATATCTTAGGGCAATAAGATCCTATGGAGATATAAGGACCTCAAGGTTTGGCATGACTGTCATAAATCGCCCGTCTGAACCAAAAATAGTAAGGTTAGAAGGATGGGAAGAATGAGAGCTATTCTCAGACGGACTAGATGAAGGGTGCTAAGAATAGAAAAGGAGATAAGATAGGAGAGAGTCATATGACCTGGTCATGCAATATAATCTTCTGGAAGGATCAGTAGTTACTTAAGCATACACATAGACAAATAGAAGTTGTGTATAAGTAGGCAGCATAATCTACCAAGAGACTCCATCGAGTTCTCTTCGTTCTCTCATAACGTTGAGTGTGATAAGACAGTCGTCTCAACTAGCCTTGTCATTACAATGACACTGATCTATTACCCATAGATGTATATCAATCCTTGAACACAAACAAGAACAGTCTCTTTTATGGTTAAGTTATCGCTATTCTGGACATAAAAGGACTGCCATATATAGAACAATAGGCAGTAGAACATATGATGTTCTGTTTAGGTATATAGACTATCTATTCTTGTATATAAGGCTTCCTAGTCTGAGGATTAGACCTCAGACTTAACAACATCTTTTGTTGCTTATTCTACCTTGCTTGAGAATCAAAGAACTCTTTAATCACAAACTCAGTAAGTGACTATTTGTGATAAATAGACTATTTCAGCCTATGATAGCTTAGAAGCCATCTGGTAAGAGTACTCTGTTGGAGATCTAGGATATGTCTGGGACTTGTAAGAGAGTCCTAAGAGCATATCCTAGTTAGAAAACAGAGTTATAATTCTTATGTCATGGATCGCCATTTTCCCTAAGACATTATTTATTTTTCTTTTCTTTTTCTTTTCATTTAATTATGTAATGATGTCGGATCAGTAAACATGTACAAATAGTCAGACCTGTATAAGTAGCGATCATAATTCAGCAAGGACTCTAAAGAGTGGGTTAAGGGTTAGGGTTACTCAACCACAATCCAAAGCCTTATATCTTATTCCATGTCACAGTTCCACAGCAAATTCACTGGTGGCATAACAACACTGTTATGCCAGACAATTAATTTTGGCAATATAAGTGATATTTGGAACCTTATAATCATAATAAACAGCTCTCAAAAGAGAATTGGCTCCTCAAACATAACTACTAGAAGTCCAGTCATATACTCAAGAACGCTATCTGGGTAGCAGAGTAGTAACTGCGATCACTACTATCAGTACCTCATAATACTTTCTGGATGATCTCATATCATATCTATAAGACAGACTCCCCCTTAGAAGTGCTTTCGAGAGCAAACTTGACCTTAGAAATATTTTCCTTGATAATAATGTCATCTAATAACTGACCCCTGGTTTATAATAGGAACACATCAGTCCTGATCAGCAATCCAAATACAGAAGACTAAGACAAGAATATGCCAAATGTCATTGGAAAGGGATAGGAAGAAGAAAGACCTAAGAGATGTGAACAGAGAACAGGAGAAAGAGTAGAGGAAAGTTTAGGAAAGGAATCAGAAGAGTTGGAAGCAGAGAGGAGTGACATTGATAACAAAAATATGCTCAAGAGCAGTTGGACCAATGTCCGAAGAACCTCTCGAGCACCCTAGAATACTTAGAATAGGCTCAAGTTTGGTCGATGAGATAAAAAAAGTTGGTAGGAAATGGACAAGAAGTATGGAGAGCAGCTATTGCATGATCAGATGCAGACTTGACTCATTCTACCTGCCTTTTTGAGTAGTCTAGAGGATTTCTTTCTTATCTTGTTTGTTGCATTTTGGACTTTGTAATACTAATATAATACTCTAGTAGCACGGAGATGTTATCAAACAACAGGCAAGCTAAGGGATCTACAGCAGTGGATTATTTTATTTCTTTTTCATTTTCATTTATTATGTAATAGTATAAAGTGCATGGGACACTATGACTCAAAAGGGGTCTGTGAGATAATTTGAGTAGACAAATATGAGTAAACACAGATTCATGTATAAGTAGCTAGATCAATTAATGAAGACTTTAACGAGTTCTCTTTGTCAACTCTGATAAAGAATATGTGCTTAAGTTAACCCTGACTTAAGTTCACTACAGGAGAGGCGCAAGAAGAAGAACCCCTATCTTTGCCCTTTGTTGCTCTAGAGCTAAAACTTGACTTGAGTAATTAAAAGCTTTTTTTCTCTCTTTCTTTTTTATAAAACTCTATAAAACTTCTCTCAAGGGATACCCACTCTAAAGGAGGACTTGGGCATTCACTTGGACTAGGAGCTGAACCACTTGCTACATGTTTTTGAAGTAAGTTGCCAACTGTATAGTTAGTTGAGGACGAACTTGCATAAGGGCAATGTAAGATCTAGGTAGGACTACTGTATCGATGGCGAGCCAGCCTACTAGACTAGTACCTTGGACAGTAGTACTACGGTGTAAGAGGAATGCACACCTTTGAGATCTGACCAGTGAAAGTGCTCTTGAGCAGAAACTAAAAACATTTCTTTTATTCTAGTGTCTAATAACAAGCTTTTACTATCTTGTGAGCCCTTTCCTTTTATATTTGATTATCTCCCCACTGCCTACTCGATTGCACACAATTGTGAAACAACTTGGAGATTTTAATTCTCTGACTCAGTAGTACCTACTTTTGTAAGGACAGTAAAGCACATTTATATTTTTATCCAAAATTCTATTCTCTCCTACAAATTAAATCTATACTTAAATTCTCTTTACCACCTCCATCAACACCTTTCATTGAGTATATTGCTCATGAGTTTGTTGTATTGGTCCAGAGACATTGTGTTATGTTCTGGATGGACAAGATGATTTGTTTTATAAAAAAAAAAGAATTTTATTTCTTGAGGGTGTGTTATTTTCTTCTTAGGGCTCACAGTATGTCTGTTGGGGTACACAAGTCTTTTCCCAGCTAGGTACCTACTGCCTTACCAACTAATGCCCTAATAATACTGTGGCTATCACTTCAAGGAAGAGATCCCTACACTAATCACCTTCTTAAGAATACAGCAATACTCCTCTGCATAGACTGATCACAATGGACCAATAGCATGAAATATATAGAATGAAAAAAAATACAGGCATACTAAAGAGTACTACTCAATTATAAGGTCAGGTCTTGGACACAATACCTGAGCTTGGTACTGTGCTACTACCATTAGTCCCTAACTAACTAACAAGTCCCCTTAAGCTTGGAGCCCAGCTATATCGTAATAATCATTGATTACAATGATCAATGTACCAAGAACAATAAAAGTAAATTTGCTCAAAACCAAGGCAGTTAGGAGCTGGTAGTGAAAATGAGTTCTAGTGTAATAATTGAAGTCATGGTTAAGTAACTCTAACCTCACTTGCACTCTAAGTCAGAGTTGACAAAGAGAACTCATTAGATTTTGTACACTACTTATACATGTTTGACTATTTGTCCTTGTTTACTGATTTGATGTTATTACATAATTAAAAGAAAAGAAAAATAAATATTGACTTAGAGAAAAATAGCGTTTCATAACATATAGATCTTGTTAAACAGCAAGATATCACGAATGAAGATTTACTATGTAGAAAGTCATATATTACTGTTAATAGACTTAATGCATAAGCACACCTTTGCTTAGGACTTGGGTGTAATTGTGTATTAAATAACTGTTGCTATAACTCCTTAATCTGTTTCTCAAGTATTGCTTTTTAAGTTCTGCTCTCTTGGGCCTAGCATATTCTCTCAGCAGCTAGCTGCTGCTGAACAGCTCTTTTTATCTCCAATATTCAGTCCTAAAACATATTCTTCATTGTATTTAGCTGGTTTGGATCAATAGGTACATAACCAGGTAGATAGGTGTGTTCATCTCCATTGTCCATAATATTGTTAAGAGAGATAGTGACTGTAACAATAAAGAAATTCCATTTGATGTATTCAACATTATTACAATAGTAGCTAATTCTAACACAGAATGAATGGTCAATAAATGGTCTTCTTCTATTGTCTAGCAGCATTGTGACAGGCGTGACTATGTGACAGGTCTAGATGACTTGACAGGTGAGATGACACTGAACTGTTACGTGACTTGACATCCCAATTCAAGCGGCGACTTGACTTCTAAATGCATGACAAGTTTAGAGACTAGACAGGTGACTTGACGGTGACTTCTGAATATCCACTGTGTAAATATCCCCCGTGTCATTTTGATCATACGCCTATCTCCGGAAGTTTGATCCGGCAACTATACAGTTTACCTCAGCACCTTCGCATTCAATTCTCAACGAAAACGTCAAGTCTCGTCTCTCGCCATGTCTGCCGATCTCCAATGGCTTGTCATCCGTGTGAGTTGGCTGCCATTAATCCTCTACTTTCTTCTCCCGGATTGAATATTCTTGCATAGAAAAACAATTCCCACATCGTCGATCGGATTCCCGGAGGCCCTATCTTGTCCAAGGAGCCAGTGTGTCATTCCGATCATGATCTCTCAGCCCAAGATTGAGCTGAACAAAGTTGCTCATAGGGTAATCTCAAGAACATCCATTCGTATAAATACTCCGGCCTCGCCAACTCAAAGGTGGAGTTATAATCTGCTGAACCCCCGGCCACGTCTGATAGACCGAATCCAGACAATTCATATTTCTGATGAGTCTGGCGTGATCAAGATCGTCACTCGCAGGACAAAGGCCTCTCCCCATGCAGTTGCATCAGCCTACACCACTTCTTCTATCCGTGCAAAGTCCGGCAGTCGTCGTTCTTTGGGTGTTGCTGCTCAGCTTGCAAAGAGAGCTTACCGTCCTGACCTACGCAAGGTGAACTTCCCCCTTATTCTTTTGCATTATCAGTGGAAGAAGAGCTTCGGAGGACACCAGATGCATTCTCGTTAGAACCCACCGGATTCACCATTGGAAGGCTGGGCGTGGACATGTTTGCAAGATCAGTAGGGGAGGATCAACCCCGTCGCGTCATTGTCGCTATCGGTTCTCGCTCAGTGCACCTGGCGAGTGAACCGACTCTTTGACGCATACACTTCTTCGCAGTGAAGCTTATCCATCCGCTTTTTCTATCTTCCTCGTTTGTAAATGGTGATTCTCATTGAGCCCATGACAGGCTGCTCTCGCTCGTACCTCCGCTCTTATCGACTCACAGAAAGAACCCAAACCTGCCCCATCCAAGAAAATTCGTGGTAACACCAAGAAGGCAGCTGTGTCGTCATAATTTGGCCAATTCTCTGTTTCGTTTTTATGTCGTTCTTATGTGCCTATCAACAAGAATACACATGTGTTGGTTGTCCATAGCATCACCCAAGGGCTACCAGGCAATCACTCATCACAGTTTGATGCTTCTTGTGAGATCAAATACCTTTCCCAGCCGGTTGAGCAATACGACCACCCGCGCCGCAGATCTTGATGACACTGGCCTGGGCATTGCGAGTAGGCCTGGTTGTTTCGGCTTTCCAATGGGCATATTCCTTCATCTTCCCGTAAGGGTGCTTTTTGTCCCTTCCTGTTTGTTCCTCGTCTTGATATTGACTGTGACCTTCATGTTGGTGGATCTGGCCCTCACCAGGAGGAGCAGGTCTGGGATAATCATCCATGGCTGCTTCACTGTTGTCTATCCCAAGTCCTGCCATGTGCGGAGATCTGGGCGAGTAAATCACTGACAAAGAGCAAGCTAGCCGCCTATTTACCCGTTACTGCAGCTCTTGTGTTGCCTGACAGATGTCGAGCGACGTCTACCGCCGACTTTCTCTGAGATATCTGAGCAGCTCGGTCACTTTGTTCAAAAGTGGGACATACTGGCAGGTGTGTGTGGAACTATGATTGTAGTGTCAGACATGACTGATAGTAAGGTGTCGGAGAGTAAATGGTGGGCTGGGAGTATTTGACTCTCAGGCTATGACTGGCTCCACAGTCACGGGTATGGTCGTATGACCATTTAAACTATGTTGCGAATATATTATCCTCGACCGAGTAGATTTTGCTATGCCACATGGAAACGGACAAACAGACGTCCCAAGCTGTATTCTCTATGGAATGGCGTAGTTGTTTTACGCCGATAGATATTCTACACTACTTTATCACTTCGTGGGGACGTTCGCACTCCGCACTCAGACGCCGACGCTTCAGGAGGACCAAGTTCTGGGCAGATTCTTCGGTGGCAAAGCACTGAGTTGATGTTGGCTACAATTGTCTGACTTTTGCAGTAACGGTTACTTGTCAGCTGACCACGGTAGATGTTGACAACAAAACATTCGAGAGGAAATCTTGGCTGAACAATCCCTTCCTTAATGTTGAGTCTGTTATCTGCAGGCTCAAATGCGCATGGGCAACTTGGAAACACGGGAATTGATGACTCTCACCTGTTTCAAACATGCTCATTCTCTGACGGTACTCTTCCATCGCGAATCACGCATGTTGTTGATATCTCCAACGGTGCAAACCATACACTTGTGCTCTTGAAGATTCAAATGGTTGGGGAACAAGTCACTGAAGTTTGGGGTTGCGGTGATGGAAGAGCAGGCCAGCTTGGACCGAAGCTTGGACAGCAGGGGCCGACCACTGTTTTTCATAAATTAGATTTTGATGGTCCATTTAACGAGTTGAACCTGGAGAAGTATACAATAAGAGCTATAGGGGCAACATGGGAGACATCATATATTGTGATGGAGAGACGTGGCGGCCACGACGTTATCATATCTTTCGGCTCGAACGATTTTGGTGATCTCGGAGTTGGAAGAGATGCAGGGGACAAGATGATTGAGAAGGGAACAGGAATTCATATTGTCGACTTCTCTCATATCTCGGCAGCCGGAAAATCAATTGATTCGGCAAAAACTGTCGATATTGAACAGCTGCGAACAGGGCAGAGACATGTCATCGCATCATTGAAAGTTGTCTGGGGTGATGGAGAGCCTACACAGATCCTCATTGGATGGGGTGCGTGTAGACATGGTCAGTTGGGAGACTTGACGAATCAGTCCTCAAATCAATCCTCTCTTGCCAGAACTTCAAAAGCTAAAATGAAAAATTCCATTGTATCTGCTCCGACCTATTGTTCTCGGCCCATCCGACTCTATGCCTCTGATTCCCCTTCAGCTTTTATCATCAATTTCTCATTAGGCATCCATCACAGTGCCTTCTTGCATGTATCGGGTCAAGTATCGGTAAAGGGATCAAATCGGAAGGGACAGATACAGAGACTCCAAAACCTCTCAAATATACGTGATATCAAATGCACTTGGAACGGAACGTACATGCTAACTGCAGACGTCCCCCAACGCTTATTATCAACAGGGAGTAATTCGCATGGTCAACTGGGAAGGGCTGAGAGTTCTCCCACCCTGCAGGTTGAAGTTACCGGGACTTCGATCAAAGCATTGGCCTGCGGGAGCGAACATTCTATGATTATCACAACTGCTGAGAAAGGAGACGAAGTTTGGGGATGGGGATGGAATGAGCATGGGAATCTGGGTCTTGGTGATACTACAGATCATTCAGTACCTCAGAAATTATGGCCCTCTTCTGATAACCCTGGGGCCCGTGTTCATGGCATCTGGGCTGGTAATGGGACGAGTTGGATCCTTTGCAAAACACCGACGAAGCCCTGATTATGCTTTGTAATACAAATTACGAATTCTCATGTCATGGGACTTGTTGGAATTACACATCGGCCGCTTGGGGAAAAAATGACTGGTGACAAGTGAATCACTTGACATGAAAGTCTTGATATGACAAATCATACAGAACAAAAGTAGCTCAAAAGGTTATCATCACAGGAATTCAATCTTTATCTTTTGGTAAATTATGTCGTCCGTACGGAATGCCCGAGTGCTCATGAATGAATACCCGACTGGTGAGCGCACTTAGATTATCGTTATAGATGGGACTTATCGTGATATCCAGGGTACCCTGAACCTGGGAAAACGACCGTATACGATGAATCCCAGACTATCGACATCGACAATGTACCTCTGCATGGAGGATTCTTGCTCAAGACCCTGGTCTTGTCGATAGACCCATATCTTCGAGGGCTTATGAAACCCAGTGGCAATAGCTATGCTGTGCGTGGACTGGACTGCTCTCCATGGAGTTTCTCTTACTATCAGCGGCATGTCAGTATGCATTTCCTCTCGGACAGCCGTGAGTTCGATGTAATCTCAGCACCTCGTTACTCATACGCACTGATCGAATTTGTTCTCTTAGTATCATTAGCTTTGGCGTAGGGGTGGTCCTGAGGTCCGAATGCCCTCAAGTCAAGGTCGGAGATCACCTCTATGGACGTCTCTGTATGAATTCTTTTTGAGAATTGAAATGACGGACTCTTGAGACTATCTTGTAATTCAGCGCATGAAGAATACAGCATTCAGCCCGGTCTTGGTGATCTTCTTCCGATCGAAAATAAACAAGGCCTTCCTTGGTCGGTTTATATCGGTGCAGCAGGAATGCCTGGTAAGTCTCCAAGATTATTTTAGTGGCATGTTGTCCTCATCATATGCCAAAAGGTCAAACTGCTTATGTTGGATGGAAAGAATTCGCTCATGCAAAGCAGGTTAGATGCCAACTATGCCGTTGTCCTTTTGTGTTGCTGACAACATTCAGGGTGACGTTGTATATGTAACTACTGGTGCAGGTGCGCAGAAAATAGTCCGTAGGATGTCCTCACTTTGCTCAAATTTATGTATTCATAGGTCCTGTCGGCTCGTTTGTGATTCAGTTGGCAAAGGAAGATGGGTTGAAAGTCATCGCTTCGGCAGGATCTGACGAGAAAGTTGCATTCATGAAAGAAGTTGGAGCTGATATAGCATTCAATTACAAGACTACTTCTATCAAGGAAGTTCTGGCGGAGGAAGGACCTATCGATATGTATGCACTCTACTGATTTGTTTCACGTGTTCCAGTAGCTCATAGGTGGTATAGTTTCTGGGATCATGTAGGTGGAGAGACGCTTGAAGCAGCTTTGGATGCTGCCAACATTGGTGCTCGATTTATTGTGAGCTGGTTCATGTTTTAAATGTGGAGGTACTGAAATCAGATCGATTTCAGGAATGTGGAATGATCAGTGGTATGCGTATTCAAGACCGACTCTTCCTTTGACTGATCTGCGCTCTTAGGATATAACACGGGAGGTGCCCCTGTCCGGGTGCGCCATATTACCTATTATCTGAACTCACTTGACTTTCTATGCATAGAACCTGATGAATGTGATTGGGAAAGACATTACGATCAGAGGCTTTGTCTTGCATAGGTCATTAGGCAAATATTTCGACGAGTTCCATGCCACAGTTCCGGAAAAATTGGCCAAGGGTGAACTCAAATATACAGAAGACGTAAGTCACGGACTAGATAAAGTCGGTGACGTCATTTTAGCGGTGCAGAAGGGTACCAACAAAGCGAAAGCCGTTATCCATGTAGCCGATTCTTAGACAATCTGTTGAAATTCTGTCGATTAGCAATCAGCCGGCGGAAATAATCAATCATTCATCTGCTATCGCCTAGCTTATTGATAAGTCGAATCATTACAATATACAGATGCCTTCGATCAAGGAACTCAAGGCAGCCCGTGGAGAGACAAGTACAAGTTTATTAGCAGTAACAATCCGAATTGACCTAGGTATAGGTATGATCAAGGGAGACAAATCAGACCAGGCTCTTTGAAGAAGCAACCAATTCCTAGTTGATCTGGTTAATTTCCGGACAAATCAAGGGTTATCTCATCTTACTTCGAGTTTTTGTCTTACTGCACCTCGGAGCTCTGAGTGTTTCTTCCCATCCTTAAAAAGCATGAAGGTGGGCATCTGTGAAGGACGATTAATGATTTTTGATGGTTCCGAGGGGGATGGAGGGTAGACAATGAACTTACAGCTTGTATTCCACACTCCTGTGCAATATCAGTTTGGGCATCGACATCGACCTTGTAGAACTTGACATCCTCCGTTTCATCGGACAGCTCCTCGAAAACTGGTTTAATCATTCTGCAGGGACCACACCACTCTGCCCAGAAGTCGATGACTACCGGTTGACCCGAATTGATCTATGAGAGTCAATTTGTGCCTCAACTTCGGCGAACGGGTGAGAACTCACGATGGTCCTGAATTCCTCAATGTTGTTAATCGCTGCGACAGGCATGATTGTGGTTTTGGATGGGTCAGGCAGAGTACTTATATATACTCATCTCTCGAGGATTGGTGAGCAGATCACATGTTGTCACGTTTTGCCAAGATGGTATAATCATTGTCAATATTCCAAATACAGTCAGGTCTATTCACTCCGAGTCCGATCCCGACGGCAATTCCCCATCATCATCATCATCTTCAAGACATTACAGATCGTGTACTAGAGTGATTACGTCACTTACCCTTAGCTATGTCGCGATCATCTATCTTGTCGTCAGCCCGAGCTTTCTGTAGCAGACTCCGAACTTCGGTATCATTTGGGCGAAGGATATCCAGCACTGTATCGCCGTCTTTGTCTTTGATTCTGCATCATCAATGTAATCACAAACACTGGATGCGTTCAGAAAAGGACTCACGTTGTATCGGCACCGGCATCTAGGAGAGATTCAACAATTAACACCCGTTCATCGCCATCCTCAAGCTCGACTGCATAGTGAAGTGGGGTTTTTCCTGATAGCCTGTTAAGTGAATCGATATCGCAGTTCTCGTGGCTGAGAATGTGTTCAAGACAATCGAAGGACTGGTTCTTGACTCTGTAGTAGTAGATATAGTTAGATCACTTTTTTTTCAGTCAAGTGGCGTACGCAAGGTGTAGCGCTGCAACAGTGATGGTCAGATCAAGACTCTATCTCGGCAAAGAAAATATAGCAAAGTACGTGTATCACCCGCTCTATAACTCTGGAGTTAGTACAGAACTGGTAGTTACATGGGGGCCTCGCACCCGTCCTGGCAATTGATGTTGGCATTGTTTACTATAGCTTCTAGTAGAGACTCCTCGTTATCAGAACGTGCAGCACCAAGCAACACTTCATCTACCGTTATCGATGTATGAGTGAAGAATCATAAAAATGAGACTGACATACTGGGGGTGGCACCATCCATAGTAGAACGTGGAAGAGACCAAAGGAAGTTATTTTGGTTCTGATGGATTTTGACATCCTGAACCAGTCGCCCGCATCGATTGTTTTCCTCGACACAGAACAAAATGTTGTCTTCAAGCGTGCTTCTATAAAGCGGGGTTCTGCCCCAGAGCCTCATGACATTCGCAAAGAAGTCCGCATCCTCTCTAATCTCTTGCATTCAGGAATCGTCACAATACTAGATACCTTTACCGACGACAATGCCAACCTTACCTATTGCATGCCGTACCTCCCTATTGGACTCACTCAAGTACTAGAAACCCCTGATTTTTCTCCTCATCCATTTACCGCAAGTCTGCAACCGAAAAGAGATCCAATGAAAGAAGAGCGGTTCACCACCATCACACGTTCAATCGTCCTCCAAGCGCTGTTCGCTCTTTCATACCTTCATGCAAATAACATCGCACATCGTGATATTAAACCAGAGAATTTTCTACTTACTCTTGACGGTTGCCTAAAAATCATTGATTTCGGTCTCGCATTCAAGGCGTCCGATGAACCTGATAAAACGGACATTTGGCCAGAACCGAGAGATAAACTCTATTTTGAAGTCTCGACCGGGTGAGTCAAGTCATCCGATCTATCGTATCGATGTCTTACAACCACAGAGGATATCGGGCACCTGAGCTTTTATTTGGCGCTCGGAACTACGATCCCTTCGCCATCGACCGTTGGTCATTTGGTGCAACACTTACGTCTTTCTTCACCCCCCTCCGGCTCGTCTCGCCCGGTGATGACTCAGGAGACGATCTGACTGAGGGAGAAATCCATAAGGGCCCATTCATTCTTCCAGATCATTTGACATTTACATCCCCAAATACACATTGGTCAAGAGACACCCTATACGACTCTTCCAGGAGTGAGATTGGGCTTGCATGGAGCATCTTCAAAGTCCACGGCACACCAAATGAAATCGTTTGGCCCGAGTGGAAGGCGCTTCCACAATCGCAGACTTTGATATTCGACGACGTAAATGGGAAGGGTCTCACCAGAGAACTGCTACCGCATCTCATGCCTGAAGAAGAGGGCAAAGGCAACAATTCTCAACCTCAAGCGACGATTGTAGACCTCATGAGCCGGTTCTTACGATATCCTTATCGTGCTCGTCTGTCCTTTGCTGATGCTCTTGTTCATCCTTGGTTCACCAAATCGGATACAATCCTCATCTCTTCAGGATATGAGTCTGTCTTTGAACGGCACTGGGATTCTATGTTCTCTACCGTCGAGACAGATGAGCGCTTACGCCTGCCAGCAGAAGAAGTCTGGAAGCCGGGTGTCGAAGACAGGTCTGCTGCGAAGGTAGCATTAGAGACTCGGATAGCGGGAGTTTGGAACGGAAAAACTATGGCTGGATGGCTAGTAGATCTGCTTGAAAATCACTAAAACCTTCCAGCAATATGCAATTTCCTGCCCAATCCATACAATGATCTCAATTTGGTATATATAGTACGGTGTACAATAGGAATATACATTACAATCGAAGGCGATCCAAGAACATATAAAGACCAACAAGGAAATCCATTGTAAATACTCAAGTCAAGTAAATCTAGATTCATGAAGCAGTCAAAGTACCGACTTGCATAGGTGTCTGCTTCTGGGGAGATCGTTGTGATCTCTGAGGTGTCTGAAGTAACTGCTGAGTGTGTGATCGCCTTTGTGCCTTTTGGCGTTCTTTTTCCTTCTGCAACTTATCGTCATTGATAATACAAAGGCCTGGAGTTAGGTGAGGAGAGAGCCTACACGGTAGAGTTGACAATTACTCACTCTTTGTTGTATTGTTTGTCTTATAAATCCCGATCAGGCGGCGACTGAGCTCGAACATGTCGTTTCTGAGGCACGGTGCCATAAGCATATAGCTGTACCATAGAGTAGACATACCTCAAGGAAATGATGATGAATTGAGCATTCTTAGTCCTGTCCTTGATATAGTTAGCGACGATTGAGACGTTACGGAAATCCAAAGCAGCGTCAATCTCGTCCATAAAGTACAAGGGTGTGGGCTGGGATCCATGTCAAACTTAATTCCAGGAGTAAAAAGATAGATGGACCTTGAAGTGATGTAGCGCAAACACAAGGGCGAGCGAGCTCAACGTCTTTTCACCACCAGACAAATTTGAAATATTTTTCCAACTCTTTTTTGGTGGCATTACACTGAAAATGATACCTTCCGCAAAGGGATCCAAGCTATCAACAAGTTCAAGCTCGGCATTACCTCCAAGCGTGATCATCTGTAACCCTTCTAGTCAGACTTCGAGTCTCAAACCAGCAATCGCTAGCTACTTGCCTGGTACATCTCTTTCAACTTTGCCGAGATCTGGGTGAATCCAGCCATGAATTTGTCCAAACGATCCTTCCTATACCCATCATATTCCGCCTTCTTTTTGTCCCTGAGCTCGGTAATCTCTGCCAGCTCCTTAACACGGTTGTCGAATTCAGCCTCACGTCGCTTGTATTCTTTCAGGACGTTGAGGTCAGGAGCTGACTTCTTGACTTTTTCTGAAAGAACCGGGCGGATGAATATGCTAGCCAAAGGTCATGGACAGCCTCTTACCGTCAAGTAATTCTACATCGGCAATAAGTTCACGCTTTCTGAGGGGCGCTAACTCTTCTGGAGTGTACTCATGCAGTTGTTGTGCAGGCTTCCTGGAGGAGGCATCGGGGTCTGGTTTGACCTTATGTCCGCCTTGCTCTTCATCTTCACCCCGAGCATCCTCACCGTCTTGGAGCAGTCCTTCTGTATCATCGTCATCGTCATCACCTTCATCGTCTGAACTTCAATGCGAAGGTCAGTGATAGCATGGAATATAAAGGTCTATGTCACTCACTCGACTTCTTCAAGGACGAGTTGATCATGCTGTGACTGCCAATGGGTTATCAAATCCCCATTCGTCTTCAATTCCTTGGCATTGTCCTGGATCAAGCGTTCGAGCGCTTGCTATACACAGAGTCAACGAGAGAAATTTCCATGAGTAATGCACAAACCTGCTTCTTCAAGAATTCTTGGATTTGCTCTTCCTTCCCATCAAGCTCCTTCTTCAACTCGTCCAGATCCTCTTTAGAGTTATCGGCTGCTTGTTGAGCATCATCACACCTTGCTTTGAGTTCCCCCAGATAGGTTTGAAGTTCCTGTAGTGTCTCCTGTAGGCCTCGCACTTCACCTTCGTACTCCTCATATGTACTCTCGTTGACTTCGATAGAACTCGCCAATTTCGTAATATCCTTCTCGGCTTTCGCTTTGGATACTTCTGCTTTAGTGATCTCGTCATTGGCGAGATTGATCATGAGCCGAATACCGTCTATCTTGGACTTCTGAGAGAGCAGCTTGGACCCCCCAATTTCGAGGATGCGCTTCTCTAACCCCTTGATGGCTTCTTCAATCTTGGCGGATTTCGCCTGGAGCCGCTCGAGCTCAGTCGTTGTAGATTCAATCTCAGTGTTTAGAGTTGAAATGCGACGAATGTCGCCCTGATTCGGTTTGTTCTGATTCCTTATGAAACGAGTTAACCCCAGATATATCATAAGGGACGCACGAGAACACTCACTTCAAGTCCTTGACCCGCTTCTCGGCTTCAGAAATTGACCTCTTTCCAGTCTCGATCTCTAATCCTAACTTCTGATATGACATGTCCAGTTCTGGACCTGATCTCTTCAGCCTTTCGAGCTCTGCTTCAGCTTGTCTAGCTTCTTGCGTCGCTTGTTCTAGTTTTCTGAGAGCTTCTGCACTATCCCTCTCATATTGTTGAATGACCTCAGGCCTGACGGTTTCGGCGGCAAATTTGGAGCTCATACCACCTCGTTGGGGTTGATTACCTCCGCCAGACATCGTACCTGACGTCTCAAACATCTGGCCAGCAAGGGTGACCACTCGCCATCGAGTAGCACCATATGCAATTCGGTTGGCTTGATCCAAATCAGTGGCGACAAGAGTGTCGCGAAGAGCTTTGTAGAAAGCTGGTGCGAAACGAGAATCTTTGGATTTGATGAGATCGAAGAGCCGAGGAGCATTCTCTGGCGTGGAGATCTTATTCATCCCAGAATCCTGTGGAAGCTTTTCGAGGACCATGAAAGTAGCACGACCAATGTTTTGACTCCGAAGATATTCAATACATTGTTGTGCTTGTTCAACAGTGTCAACAACGAGGTTGTTGAGTTGTCCACAAGCAGTCGAAATCGCAATATCATATTTCTCGTCTATTGTGCCGAGACTGCCGAGACGTCCCTATGCTCGTGTTATCGTAGATAAAAATGAAACTAGTGAGAAACATACATGAAAACCCTGGATCTGACCACGACTCTTGAGTCGCTGTAGACTGTCGAGCACCTTACCCTGAGATCTGTTTTCTGTTTGCGATGCTCTGGCCTCTTCGACCTTGTGATGTGCCGAGGACGATTTCACCCGCCACTCTTGCAGACGGACTTGGACATTCTCAATGAAGAATAAGTAAACAAACAGTCAGTGCATATTGTGAAACTAACCTGATTGTTTTTCTCTGCATCTTTCAGATCTTGTTGCAAGGTATACTTCTGCTGTTGAAGGTCCTCTTGTTGCGCAATCTGGAGCAATTCACCAATCAGGATTCCCAGAAGTTACAAGTACTCACTTTGGTCCGTTGATCAACACGCTTATTTTCCAAAATCTCTTCAGCTTCCTTCTCAGCTTTTTCGATGGCCTCTGCTTTCTGAGAAAGGGCATCACGCTCGCCCTGAGCGATATCAATAGCAGTTTGCTTCTCGTTGACCTTTGCTATCCAAGGTTGGAGTTCTTTCTGCTTAGCCTCGATTTGGTCATGGAAAGTCTGTGTTTTATCTGAAAGGATCAGCACATGAGATGCATCGAGGAAAATTTGAACATATAGATAGATTACCTTTGAGGCCCTCTTGAATACTCTCGAGGACCTTTTCCTCTTTCTCCAAACTAGCCTCTTGCTCCTCCAATTTGACTCTTCCTTTCTTCATCTTATTCATACTCTGCTCAATTTCATGTTCAGCCTGCTTCCTCAAGTATTTGTCCTACAAGATTATTGAGTATGTTCTTAACAACTAGAAAATAATTAAATACCTCTGTCAGTTGTTTCTTGAGTTTTTTCGCCTTTCCATTTGCATGCTTTAATCTCTCTTGCAACTGAACTTCTTGTTTCTCTTTCCCCGTCAACTCTTTGCTTGCTTCTTCAGCTGCTTCTCTCACTTCCTGTTAAAACGATCAATTACTTTGAAGTTGAGATACACTGGAGAATATTACTTGGTAAGCTTCCTCGCGTTCTTGAAAATGCTTCCGGAGTAACTGTAAATGCGCAATATCATCCTTGTTCTTCTCGGTCTCCGCAACAAGTTCCTTCCTCAATTTGGCCTGGGTGCGCGATTCACTGCTTCAATCACCGTGACAGAAAACGAAAGACTGACCTCTTGGGTTTGATAGTTTGCTTCTGCCTGGAAGCATTTCCATAAAATCCACTGCCAATACCTCGATTGCGCCCTCACGAGTTCATTTTTTAGTCTCAAGAAATTCTCTGCCTCTCTCTTCTCATCCTCTAATGCCGCCTTCTCACGTTCGACAAATTTCAATTTGTTGAGCTTTTGAACACGTTGCTCTGCGTGTGATTCCAATTCCTTGAATGCCTCGTCGATCTTCTGTTTGTATTCCGATGTACCAATGATGTCTTCTAAATACTCGAGGAGGCCGTCTTCATGCTCCGTCGAACCCTTGGATTTCATCTGAGCGATTGACTCTACTTCGCCCTAGCTCGAAAATTCGAGTCAAGTCCACCCATTCAATTGATTGGCATACCTGAAGGATGAGAAATCGTTTGTGGTCGAGATCAATGCCTCGACCTTTCAAAAGAGTTTGAACCTCTGTGTAGGTGGTGTTCCGACCGTCAATGGTATATGTGCTTTGATTGTTCTTGTATGCATGACGAGCAACCACAAGACCAGAATCGGGGACAATCTTGAATGCATCGGGACCAGGCTTCTGAGACGTCAGCCTGAGGTCTGGCGCTGAGTGAAGAACGCACCAAATCAATGATATCGTGGAAGTGAACCTCGACACTACATTCATCGAGATTGGGGTAGCGAGCGGAATTATGGATGAGTTCAGAGACTTTGGTTTGACGCATCTTGACAGCACGGAAACCGAATACAAATAAGAGGGCGTCGATTGTATTGGATTTCCCCGAGCCATTTGGGCCAACAATTGCAGAGAAAGACTACGTTTCTATAAACTGCTGAACTTGTCAATAGAACTGTGCTCGTACTTTGTGGAATGGACCAATTGTCTGTCGTCCTGCATAACTCTTGAAATTTACGAGTACAATTTTGTGAATGACGAGCCGCGTCTGAGGTCCAGAGGGTTGTTCATGAATCGATTGAGCAAATGTTTCTGGAGTAGGCATAGGAATAGGGTCAACCAGTTGGAACTCCTCCTTCCCTCCTACTTCATCTGCTTGTAGCTGCGTCGACTTTGGCTGTGACGGTGGCCCTTGAGATTTTCGAGTAGGATACGTCTCAACATCGACATCCTCGTCAGCTTTCTGTTCCTTCGACGGTGTTTCAAATGAAACTCTTGCCTTGGACGCACGACTCTGGTGTCCTTCCTTTGAGTTATTTGGGGGAACGTCTGCTCGATCCACACCTCCATCTAAGATGTTCCTTGATCGTCTGTCGTAGGTCCGTTGTTTGATATCTTCTCCTTCCAATTCCTCCACTGCCGCGTTCGAAGTAGCAGTCGTTTGCGAAGCAGCTCTCCCACGTTTGCTCGGTAGACGTTTCGGTGGTTGGCTCAGGGTCACATCTTCGCCAACCTCCTTTTTGATGGACGAGCGAGCTGATCTGCGAGTCTGTGCAGGTTTGACAGGTTCTTCACCTTCATCCCCAGCATCGATTGACGGCCTGATTTTCTTTTTCGCCGGAGCTTGTGCTTCCTCTTCCTCTTCCCCTTCCCCTTCCCCTTCCCCTTCAGCGTTTTCCTCAATTTTTGATAATGATGTCTTTGATCTCAATGCTCTCGTCTTCGCAGCAGGCGCAGTGGCCCGTCCAGAAGACATTGTCCTAGATGGTGGTTTGGTAACATTTTCGTTCTTCTCCGTCGTTGTCTCAACTGTGGAACCGCGTTTTCGCTTTGGCGGAAGAGTTTCTATCAGTGTATGTTCCACTGGCGCTCTTCCCGAGCGTGAGGACCGTCTCGGAGGCATCGCACAAAATCAGAAACGGTGGTTGTTGGAGAAACGGTTAACAGATTAACGCGTCAGTCACGTGTCGACGCGTAGATAGCGATACGTACTTGTAACCTTACGCATAACACAGCGCACATTCCCGCTTGAATTGAGATCACCCAGTTTGGGAGCTTTGACACAAGAATACTTTAGAGAGGAACTAGAAGAAGAGTAGGAACAATGGACATTGGCAAAAAATAACATTGGCATGAGCAAAAACAATTCAGAGCTGTGGAAGTTATTTTCCACAACTGCTGAATTGTCTTTCTTTTTCTTTTCTTTTCTTTTTTTCTTTCTTTCTTTTTTATTCTTCAC
>Ga0153955_100007_pt1 | contig 143851 bp, 171 predicted proteins | sample TSFL039MetaG_FD_104744 | JGI IMG/M metagenome (GOLD analysis project Ga0153955, IMG submission 104744) | Attine ant fungus gardens microbial communities from Florida, USA - TSFL039 MetaG | ecosystem: Host-associated > Fungi > Mycelium > Unclassified | place: USA: Florida, Wekiwa Springs...
AAATATACAAATTGTGTCATATGAAAGAGACAATCACAGAACGAAAAGAAGTAGAAGAAATATAGGGGAGCATGGATCGAGTTCCACACGTCAGGGTTTGTGTTCAAGGTGGGAGAGTGCGTTTCCGGCGTCTTTGACGAGCTATGGGGCTCTCCCGTGGGATTAGATGTAATGGAGTCGCCTACGAAGAAAACAAAAAAATAATAAGCCAGTCAGGGTAGGATTGCCATCTAGACAAATGAAATGCTGAGACAATAACGACAGATATTGTAAAATGAATCTTCTACACAAAACAAAACATTACACCACCCTCTAGGTTGAAGACTCCTCAAAATCATACACATTATGTGAGTGCCTAGTGTGCTTAAGGCCACTACGCTATGCTGGGCACCTACTTGAACAGATATATGATAGAGACAGGTGCTGAGAAAGTTGAAGAATATTAAGAGATTAAGAATGACAATTAGACGGTTGAACTGGAACAATGCAGAACACGAGGGATCAGCCACTTGTCGGAATAGTGTTCTTGCAAAGGAGAGAGCAAAGTTTCAGAAGCATGGACAGATATCCTATCCCACAGGCTTCATCATTCAGAACAAAATTATAAAATGAAAATCATTGAACCTGAATGTCTACATACGACAAGCCAGATGCTTTTTTGCTGTTCCAAACAATGTGATTAATAAGTGGTAGCCCTGAGTGATTTGCCACCATTAGCGAGCTCTCCAAGTTGCCTGGTATTCTACCTTAGTAAGATAACGAGCGACACCAGACAGATACAGGACCTGGGAAAAAGCAGCACAAATCTTGATGAACTGAGAACCAGGTGGCTTCATCCCCGACTCAGCCTCTCCAGTATTGATTCTCTCTTGCCTTGTACCTGTTTGGATTACGGCAATTTGTAGCCAATTTCGGTAGAATGAATTTCAGGCTCCCGAAATAGGTGGATAGTGGATTGCTCTTAAAAATACCCATCTGCCACTTTCCTCACATCTTCCCTTGGTCCGATCGGTGCGTGAAGCTGTTGCTGCTTGTCTCTTTCCAGATTCAGTAGGAGTATGCTCCAGCGTAAGGAGCCTATATGCAAAATTTTCTGGTGGGTCGTAGTCCAGGTCTTTACAGAACCTATCAAGGAGATCTTTTTGCTCATTGGAAATGAACTGTGTTGTTGTATACGAGTCATGGTAGAACTCGTCAAAATCCACTGGATACAAGAGAGGAGATTGAAAAACGACTCGTAGGAAGGTTGACGTTGGTGAATCATGATAGATGCAGTAGCCATGAGCTGACGGATGTAAGTGGCCTGCATGACCGGATTTAGGATTGCCCTACGAAGTGGCATGTCTCGTGAGCTCGCCTGCATACTGTTCGCTTGCTGTGATTTCCTTGAGCAAGGCTTACTACAGTAGAGACTGAATACACACAATCGATCGCTGTAGATGAGTCGTCGACAATCAAACTTGATGTACCAGTGCCAGAGAAGTTCCAGTTTGGAAACATAAATAAATAAAAAAGTTGCTTCTCAATTTCGAACCCTGTGTTAGGAAATTCGAAGTGTATTAACCAGGTCAAGACCAAGGTATTACTACTAAGGCATACCACTATATATATGAGGCACTCTACAATATGCGACCCAAAACCAAGGAAAGGCCAAATACTATGCCACAATTTCTACAAAAATGTAATCAAGTGGCTCGACCAATTAACCACCCATTCCATCACACTTGCTTGGTGCCCAGGCCACTCAAATATACGTGGTAACGAAAGAGCTGACGAATTGGCCAAGGCAGCAACTGAACAACCCGGAACAACAGACACTACCATAACATGCTCCGCCAAATCTGAGAACACGTTACACAAACATGGATCAAAGTTTGGAAAAACCATCCTCAACAGGGATGCTATGCTCAAGCAAACCGGCTTCCCCCCTCACTTAGACCACCACCCCACTTCGAAAGCCTTAGGGACAAACGGGAACTATTTGGACGCCTAATACAGTGTCGCACAGGCCACGGCTATCTAGGTGACTTTTATATAAAGGTTGACACAGCAACAAACCCAGCATGCCCTTGTGGTGAACCTTACAAAACTCTTACCCATATCTTACGTGATTGCCACCTCTACAGAGACCACCGATACATCCCAGAGGAGATCTCACCTCCAATATACCCCCCCTGACATCCTCGGCACCCATAAAGGGATTAAAGCCCTCGCGGAGTTTTTACTCAAATCCAATGCATTCACCAGGTCAGGAACAGGCCCACCTACCCAGCACCGACGATAGACTACCAGAGGACCACTACAATGAGGAACTCGAGGACAGCAACACACGACTCAGCCTAATAAGCACATGTTTTATTTCTTTACTCTCTTCTCATTACAGTCCTAACACCACCTTCAAATCCTCCCCTTCCACTATTAAACTTCGCCCACACCATATGCCTTTCTCCCGTAGATATACCCCAGACATTGGGCTCTTTGTAGCCCTCGGCGTCTTAGTACTAGTTTGCTAGAAAAAAACATGAGGCACGTGTTGCACACGCATATTAAATCGTAAAACTGAAAAGTCTTCAACAACTTCTCAGATCATGGACGTTCCAGCAAAACGTCCTTTTTCTATCTCGACTCCTTTTGAGACTATGTGGAACTTGCTCATGGATACTGCCTTGCAGAGTGAGCTTTCACCACTGACAAAGTTAGCAAAAGCTGCCGTCCTATCGTCAGTTGTCACGTCTATCAGCATTGGTGGGAAGCTGACTTATATCTCAGTTTGATGCAAAGAATCACCATTGGTCGACTCATGATTTTATGCTCTGAAAACACGTATATCTTCCCTTCTGAGTTCTCCGAAAACGGCACACAGAGCGAAATGCACGCATATACAGCGGTGCTACGAGTCGTCAAAGATACGTTTTGGGTCCGTATATGCGCCATGGGTGATCTTGGATTCGCTGAAGCATACATGTACGGCGATGTAGAATGTGATAATTTAATATCCCTATTCCGAGTAAGCTCTCAAATCCTTGGATAACATATATCAAGTTCTGACAATCCTTACCATGGGAAGATATTTATTGAAAATCGGGAGAACCTGAAGAATAACATGGTCTCGAAATTCTCCTTTCTTTTCTCCCTCCCCCAAAAAATAATTGGTTATCGGTTTTTGAATACGATCGACAACGCGCGGTCCAATATTTCTGCGCATTACGACATCTCTAATGCAATGTTTGCAGGTGGGTTCAAAGCTACAAGGAATTGATCGACTCATCCATACGCAATGCTTATGATTGAAGGTTTTTTATCGGAAGACATGACATATTCGTCCGCCATATTCCCAGACCTTGACTCTGACCTGAAGGATGGTGCCGCTCATCATCAATGGAATTGTAAACAAGAGTCCAAGGGAATGCAGAACCACCGTACGAAGGATGTCGACGATCATGGGATTGCCCACCCTGATCGGTGTAATGGCGCAAACGGACTATGCGCTCAGGATGGTACCAGACACGGATGTGCTTGCAGCGATACCGTTGACGAGCTCTGCGAGGCTCAAATGACGAAATTAGACCACATCATTAAGAAGGCAAAGATTCAAGAAGGGGATCGTGTCTTGGATATTGGCTCCGGATGGGGTTCGATGGCGATCCGCATTGCTCAGAAAATACCCGGAACAACTATTGACGCTATAACATTGTCCACGCAGCAACAGGATCTCGCCCGAAAACGTATTGCCGCCCGAGGTCTATCTAATAGGATCACTGTTCATTTAATGGACTACCGAAGTATGCCCTTAGAGTGGGAAGGTGTTTTTGATAGAATTATCAGCGTTGAAATGCTGGAGAGCGTCGGAAAGGAGTATTTGGATACATATTGGAAGATTGTAGACTGGGCTCTCAAGCCACAGACGGGAGCAGGTGTTGTTCAAGTGATCACAATTCCAGAAGCTAGTACGTATGAGTTTTTCTTTTTCCCTCGTTTTCGGCATATCCAAGGCAACTTCTCAAGGATGGAACCAATACAATCAGGAGGTCGACTTTATCCGAAAATGGGTTCGTTCATTATGTCATTAACTTCAGTCGCTAATGCTTCGCTCCTTGCACCGATCATCAGAGTGTGTCTTCTAGTTTGCTTCATCTAACCTACCAAATTTAATCATGTCCCTAGTCTTCCCAGGAGGTATACTTCCCACACTCTCGCTCCTGATAGATACCCTTCGCTCTGGATCCAAGGGAAGATTAGTAGTTGATTCGGTGAATAATATCGGGCCCCACTATGCTAGGACGCTTCGGGAATGGCGCCGGCGTTTCCTAGACCGATTTGATGAAGTCATTGTCCCTGCACTCAAGGCGGAACATCCCTCTATGATGAGTGGGGATCAGGGGCTCAACGAAATAGAAGTATTCAAGAGAAAATGGTTGTGTGAGTGTGCAGAGATTGAACTGTTACTTCCAGTAATTCGCTTCTCTTGCAGATTATTACTGTTATAGTGAGATTGGATTTACAACCAGGACTCTTGGAGGTGAGGTTTCTACCAGATTTCGCGGATATGCTTGGCTGATGAATATCTGATGAATGCACAGATCATATCATTACATTTGCACGCGAAGGCTATGAAGATTTTGGTTGTGACATCTTCGCTAGAGGATAACTGATTCCGAGGTGCATAACATCCAGGAAAGCAGCAATTTCTACATGTTTTGGGCCCAAGTGTTTTAGATTTACAACCGGGTACAGGAATGTACTTACTGATTTGATCCCACCCAAATTTGGCACTTCAAGGATCCTACTTGGAGGACCATCCTATAATTCTGACTGTGTCTCACCAGCATCTACCATTCATTTGAGCACATGTTCCTTGTCCTTTGGGTTAAGCACCAGACCTTCAATGTATTAATGATGCTTCATCCAATGTCAGTCGATCCGAATCATGTGCATATTCACAAATTGTGAAGACAATGTCCATGAATCAAGACTGTGGGAATATTTTGAATTAACTATACAGAACCTATTTCGGCATTTCCCGGTTTAGCCGCGATCAGTATACACAACCAAGGAAAGGCTTTCGTCGTCGCTGATAAGAATGGTCAACATTCCCAAGTGAGATTCATTTAATACCATTAGTCAGTCTGCTGATCTAGCCCTCTTCAGAACTCGCCGAACATGTAGGCATGGTTATCTGGTATAATGGTACAATCACTCAAAGGCAGGCACACAGATTGCAAAGGCAAGACTTGCAAGAAACACACGTACGCTGTTGGGATGGCTCTGACCAATCAATCATTTCGCTGATAAGATGTACTGCAGGCCGCATAAGGTGACACAATACAAGAAGGGCAAGGACTCTCTCTTCGCGCAAGGAAAACGTCGTTACGATCGAAAGCAGTCGGGTTATGGTGGTCAGACTAAGCCCGTCTTCCACAAGAAGGTATGTTTCTTTTGTCTTCGACGCTCATTCTTGTTGGGTTGACGTTTTTAATAGGCCAAGACAACCAAGAAAGTCGTGTTGCGATTGGAATGCACAGTATGTAAATACAAGATGCAGCTCTCTTTGAAGCGTTGTAAACAGTGAGTCAAGGGTTCCTGTATTTGTATGTGTCAATGTCAGCTTGCTTGTAGCTTCGAACTCGGTGGCGAAAAGAAGACCAAGGGTGCTGCTCTTACTTTTGTAAGTCCGATGATACAGTATTCTTGTTGCTTGCTCATTTCGTTTAGTGATGTCTCCATGTCATTTTTATATTGCATTCAATATTCCCAATATGATTACACATGCTATGATCTGATGCCATGACCATTGAAAATTTCAATTGCATTCGCCACGCTCAACTGTTACCGTGTATGGTAGTCATGGCAAGCAATGCCTTTACAAGCTGCTCGACACCGAGTATTCCAATTTTATTTTTTTATCAGTCATATCAAACTTCAATGTGGGAATCTCCCATCCACCTAGTCTTACAAATATCACATCGTGATAACATATGCTCCTAACCTTTCATACAGGTCTAAAATGCTATTGAGGCTCAATCTAATTTCGCCTATGAGAAGGTCTAATATTGTCCACCTCATCAGGATGTAACAGGTTTCCACTTAAATGCAATTCAGATGCGTGGAACTAACACTACCCCCTGACTTCTGCATTATGCCCTTGCAGGACTTTGGCGTCTATCTCACCCAAGGACTGCAAGGGCGAGATGACCAAATTGACGTGTTGGTTGACTTGTTTGAGGAGTCTCAAACGGTCACCGTGGAGACCGCAAACCCGATGCTAGACCTCATCTCATTTGCCCAGGACTGCACAGAGTTCTGGCTCATAGATGTTGACGATGCTCGTCTGACAGCTCAAAATCTCAACGATGCTATTCAGGAAGAATTTATGTTTACCAATGCTTTGGGTTTGTATCCTTCGGATCCTTTGAAACCCAACCATACAACAACGAAACCTCTTGATACGAATATCTCGAATGAATGCCAACAGCAACTCTCTAGCCATCCCAGCTCACTAGCCATAGAACGCAAGACTACCGGAATCAATGCCACTCCGCAGTACCATCCATCGAGGCTTTCACCCCAGCTATTACCCTCTGCCTTCTACATCGGAGACAATTTCCGCCATTCTGCGGACATCAGTCTTGCTGGCTTCATCTATCTTCTCCCCTCATCCACCTATCCGGACATACTCCATTTCCAGGAGTATAATATTGGCATTGTCCTGCTCCCAAAATGGAGGAACCGAGGTGTGGCCGCGCGAACACTTTACTCAGCCATTGACCTTGCCTTCTCAAAGCCCAACGTGCACAGGATCCAAGCGCAGCTGATTGATTGCTATAAGAACATGCAGGCGCTGAGATTATTTACTCGCATGTGAGTATCCCATCGAACCAGTCACGAATGTATCTTATTAGCATTTGTTTCCGAAACAATCTTCTTGAATGACTCCAATTGCCTTTCTTTCTCCTTTTGGCTTGCAGGGGCTTCTCTCATGAAGGAACGAGGCGTCAAAGTTTCTACTGCCCTCTTACAGCCGAATGGAAAGACGTGACGACTCTTGCAGTAGTGGTTACAAATTGGTATATTCATGTTCGGAATCGAAATGGATTTCGGTCCGCGCCCCACTCGTTATGGGATGTCCTTTTTGCTCGCCATCAACAGGAACGCGAGGAGTTATTGCGATGGGAGGATAGGCTATCTCATCGAGGTTCAAGCCAGGAAACTATCAGCGAAGCCGCGACGACTCCCGTCCCTCATGCCTCAAGGCCTGCTGATCTGTTTCATTTGGAGGATGGAACCTTCAGCGAAACCGGAAATGCATTGATTGAGCGGCCAGAGAAGAAACCGTTTGAGATTGGAGTCGATCGGGATGAGAGACGCAATCTCACTAGTGATGGACATGATGCGTCGAGCTCGGAGCGTGACAGTACTGCCTTGGATAGCCCACCCAAGAGCTTCCAGTCCCGGCCAAGAGGTCCGAGCTCCGCGACTACCAGCGCTTTGCCACTTGCTATAGACATCGCTCTTGATTCTCTGGCAGGCCAAAAGCCCTTGCTTACAAGTCAGACGTCCTCAGGGCTACCTATCGGCTTTGCTAATTGCCAAGATTTGCCTATCTCTATGCTTGGAGAAGAGGCTGTTACCTTGATTCATAATCAGTCCCACTCTTCAAGTCCCAGCCCAGAATTGAATATAGTTTCAGCAGCTACCTCGCCTCTCTTAGACTTTGACTCGGACTTTGAGCTGGAAGATGGAGGATGTATGACGTCCTCGGGCATTTCTTTGTCGCCCGTCGGCTGGGAACTTGTTGATCATGATGATGTATTCAAACCAAATTTTCATTGAATGGGCATCTTATTTCGATCTTCATCTCCCGTTCAGTTGAAGCGATGCTTTGATGTGGAATCTCGTAGTTTGTATTTATATCTGTGTATTCTTAGAGTGATCTGTTTTAGCATTGTCAATTTATATTATACACAACATTTGTTGCACTTGTATTGTTCTCAAACTCCTCCGTGTCACCTTCTCGTACTCTTTGAGAAAGTTTTGTATTCTTTGTGAATGGCTATCTTGTTGTAGAAAACAGAGTTGCAAGTTGGTTTGGACTTGGAATAGAAGAGTTTATTCCTTTGCAAACCAGTGAAGTACATAGAACTAACTACCAAGCTTATATATTACAGAAAATATCTAGAATGTTCTTGAACCTCTGGCTGGATCATGATGTCAGCTTCATATCTTGCATCCAAGTGCTTGGAACTACAGTTCAGGCTACAGGCTTTCCAGAAACCAAGAATTTTGTTACTTACTTAAAATACGACACTTCCAAACTCGCTGGTGTTACTGAAGCGTGGATAAGATTCTTTGGCCGATGTCCCTCCTTTGACGCTCGATACCCATCATTCGGTTTTGAGATCGGATGCCTTGTGATGGTGGTGCAAATCTCCTGGGAAATACAGCTCGAAGTTTCGGCGTTGTTGTAGCATGTGGAATTGCTGTGTAGGGAGATTGAAGCCCGTTCGAAGTCATATGAAAGCACTATCATCGTTGCGAAGGCCTCTCCTGTTAAATGTGACCAACACTTCTGTCACCAAGATCATATTAATGGTCTTTCAGTCACATGTATTGAACAGCACTGCCCCGGACGTTGGGAGAAATTTCTCAGGGATTGGCTGGCAATCGTTAGTTAATCATTTCTATAATTAGGAGGTTTTTGTAGCTAATCCCAGAAGTCTGAACAATGAATTACTTTCCAATGACCCAAAGCAAGTCCAAAGTGACATACCAACTTCCTTTTCTCCTCTCTCAAGCTCCTAACCAGCAATTAGTAGCAGGACCACATAAGCTGAGCACGTAACATTCCCTTGCACGCCAGCATTATCTTTGTACAAAAAGACCAACCACAACTGATTGGTAGCCACAAGAGGTATACATGGAGAGATATACATTTTTGTCAATGAGTTTTGGTTAGCAAAGGTGAATACAAATGTAAGTATGATCCTACACATATCAAATATGACCATGATGGTTCAACTGAGATAAAAAGAGAGCTCCGCCTACAAATACATGCGAATGATTCCGTCCCTGCACTCGCGATACCAAATGTTCTGTCAGATGCAGTACATCTTTTTACTCAGCTCCTCCGGCAAGTTCGAGGATCAAACGACAAGCAACGTCCATAAACACGTATGGTGATACAACTTCATCCTCTCGCATACCATCCTTCTCCTTCCTTGTCAAATCGTCATCAGACTCCTTGACTGCCATATCGTATTTGCCAGCTGCAGGGTCTGTAGATGCACGATATGATCTCTTGTGATGAAAATCAACAAGGTAGTTGGTAGGATTAACCATGTAGAGTTGAAGATTCATGAGTACCTATGAAGAGTAAACATGCAATAGACAATGTTGTCAAAGAAAGGATCTTACCACGATATCTTGCCTCCTCACTCGAGTTTCTACGAAATAGATGCTCGAAGCAGCTTTCAAATCAACATACCCATTCCCATCATACTCCCTCGCTCTTTGAATAACCACACTCCCTCTTCTCATTCTAACTCCTCCAAGACCACCAAGATCTTTCTTCTCTTTCCACTCCATATCCAGCGCTTTCAGTGTCTTATAAATCTCCAACATTACTTCCATCGGTGGACTCCGACTCCTGATACCAAAATGCCATCTTGTTTTAGGGCGTCGTTCTTTCGTATTACCAGACCCACCAGAGCGTTTGGCAGAAACATATGAAGCAAGGTGATGTTGTTCAGGAAGTTGGACAGGAAGAGAAGAGTTGAGGACGGCGAAAGTATTGGCTTGGGGGTTACTAGGGTCGATTGGAGGTGATGTGAAATCGAGTTCACCGTCACCTGGTTCATCGTACTGGGCGTTGAATTCTGCTTCAAAAGGGTTGTCTTCGGCCATGTTGGCACTAGGCGAGAGAGCACCAGGAGAGGCCATATTCCGAGGCTGATTAGATAAAGTAAGTTTAGGATGGATAGAGAGGTTGGGACGTACATCCATAGCAGCTATGTGGGCATCGCGTTCGGCTTCGGCCATGGCACCCACTGCTGAAGTGATCAATATCTGTCATCTTACAAAACCATGGATTACTCACGGCCTTTACTGCCTCGCTTCTTGTCCCTAAGGAGTAGATATGCAACTTTGACAGCATTTCCTTGCACTCCATCGTCTCTTCGTAGGCACTTCCAAACATCCTCCTCGGTCACATCTATCAACTTCGAAGCGAGCTCTTCGACGACTTCTGGCTCGATCTTACCAAGCCCTTCTATGAACTCAAAGTCGAGTTGCTTAGGAGGAGCCACAAGGGCTGACATAGAGACGGGCTCGGGTGCAATAGGAAGTGGGGAGAGATAGCGCGGTAGATCTTTAGTAAAGAAAGGATGCTGAAGGATCTCGGGGATGGTTATTCGTTTGACGGGGTCGACGACGAGCATAGCATTGATTAGATTCCGAGAATCAGATGAAAAGCTGCTGGGGATGTGGAAGTTGCCCTCTATGAGGGTCTTTAGTAGGTATACAATGGAATCCCAGGAACGTACGAGTGATTTTCGAAAAGAGCCTATGGACATCTTCATCCTCGAACGGTAATTTTCCAGAAAGCATCACAAAAAGAATGACACCCGAACTCCAAACGTCAATTTCAGGGCCCGCGTAGACACCTCCACGAATGACCTCAGGTGCAGCATAGTTTGGACTGCCACAGCTTGTAGCCAAGAAATCACCATCAGTCATCTCGTTAGAAAGACCAAAATCAGTGATTTTGACATTGAAGTCATCGTCTAAAAGAATATTCTCTGGCTTGAGATCACGATGAACAATCTTGAGGCGGTGAGAGAATTCGATGCCGGAGATGATCTGTTGGAAGAACTTCCTGGCTCGAGATTCGGTCATTCTGCCATTGGATACGATGTAATTGAATAGTTCTCCACCAGCGAATTCCATGACGAAGATGATGTCGCTTGGTGTGGATATTACTTCGTATCTGAAGCCAAATCATGGAAACTGTTCCAATGATCAAGGAGCTGAAGGCGTACAACTTGATTACATGGGGATGTCGGAGAGTTCTCATATACTCATACTCGCGTCTGACACGGTTCTTGTTCTTTTCTCTGCGAGTGACAGCCTTGGAGATGAATTTCATGGCAACGATGTGGCCTGTGACGGTGTGTTGCGCCACTGAGAGATGGATGAGATGCAGAACGAATTGAGAAGTGCAAAAACATACTCTTGACCTTGCCAAAGGTCCCTTCCGCAACGTCACGAAGGACAGTATATTCTCCCAGTTTCGAGGCAGGAAATATCTCATTCTCGGCGTCGTCCATGGTAAAGGATATGTATGGCCTTGTTTGGTTGATATGTTTGGCCAGGCTCAGGGGTCCTACTCCACTTGAGATCAAATCGGTCTGCAGCCCGGTGACTGGCCCATCGATGTCTCCTACAATAACTGGCCTGTTTATGACTAGCCAGTCATCATAGGAGGCATTGATGGGCCAGCCATCAATGGGTCAGTCATTGGGCTGCACAGTGGGCACACATTGGTCAATCTATTGTGGGGTTTGGACTTGACAGTGCTATTTATTCTGATGACATATGACATAACATATTGAACAACATTCTCCAATTTGACAAAGTCCTTGCCAAAATCACCACCACCACCACCACCACCACCACCACCATGCCCATGATAATGTTGGGGTATTTTGTATGACTGACTGCATCAGCACCATTGCCTTGTTCCCCAACATCTCACAAAGATAAATATCACCCCTACTATAAAAACAAATCTACAATCAGTTTTGATCATTCCCCACAACAGGACCAAGCCCTTCCGGCAGATCCAGCACCTTCCCCTTCAACTCCTTCAGTTCTTCCGTCTCCAAAAACACTGTACTCTTGTCAAAAATCCTCCGACACCCTTCTTTAAATTCGTTCACTCTCTTCGATCCAACTTGGTCTTCCAAACATCTTATCACCTCAAGAGCAACTGAAATCGTTAATCCACATTCATTAAATCCATACTTTTGCTGTTGGTCACTGCTTTTGCTGGTGTTATAGTTGTTGGATATTCTTTTCCTCGAAGGTGGAAGACGAATTAAACCAAGAAGAACGTCTTCAACTTCAGAAGGAGGGGCTCCAAGTATCATCATAGCTTGTGCGCATGCCAATGTCGCCTCTGCTGGATTCACTCTTTGTCGAATGTCATCATCCCCATCATCACAGCAATCCACCGAATGCTTCTGCAGATACTGCAAATTATATGTTTCTAGCGATACCTGATTCTCGTCGGGAACACCAAGTTGCTTCACCCCTTCTATAAAGGCAGGTCCGATCGGTGCAGGTGGAGTTTGATCTTGTAATGAGGTTGCGATAAAATGGTGGAGATGTACAAGACGGAGATGTAACCCAGGATGAGATGAGAAAAGACATTGTGCATGTGTGAGACAAGTCAGAGCTTGCAACAGTTTTCCTGGGTTGATATGTAAGATCAGTAATCAACTGAGAGGGGAAGGAAGCGGGGAGAACGTACGTCGACGGATAGCTACATCATAACTCGTCAGCCAAATTTCTATTCTCTCTTTGTCTTTCACCATCTCTTCAACTTTTTCTCTCACATGGATATTTGACGAGGCCAACAAGTTGGTCAAGGGACGCAAGAGTTTAGCAGCCGTTTCGAGTCTATCGGGAGATGAGAGGAGCTTTGTTCCTTCTGGATCGTCGTCTTTGGCGGGAGGCGCAAGTCCTTTGTCTTCGTTCGAATTTTGTTGGCCTTGCAAAGACGTGAGGAAAAGACAGAAACGAACAAGGATATTCACCTTTTTTATCGGCCTCATTGGCAGCCGCCTTCGAAGCCGCTTTTTTGGCTTTCTTTTTCGCCTTTTTCGCAGCATCTGACAACTCGGCTAATGGTACGGGGCATGAACATTCGTATGAAGAAGATACAAAAGACTAACGAGGGGCCGTTTCAGTTATTGCCAATGATGGATTGTCGTGAACGGCAATCAAGATCTACAGACCACATAAGAAAAGGGACAGATCGAAGATAGGAACATGCCTGAGAGGCGGCCAAGGCGGCTTTGATATAGGCTGGATGTGCACGAACAGAATCTTCCCACGAAATAAAACTAACTATGTGAGTGAGTAGCAGGGAAACCATCAGTTGAAAACGCACTTCATGTAGATATTCAATGTAAACTTTCTCAAAGAGTAAGCATGAAAATCGAATTGATCGTGTTCGAAATTTTCAAACACTTTGATGACAGCCATATACTTTTTGAGTGCGAGGTTGAGTTTGGCGTTGATACGATGAGCATTGGCTTCCTCGAGTAGATAAAGTAAAGATTGCATCTCTTCCAGGTCGTAAGCCGGCGAGGGAGCATCTTTCTGCAACCAATGATCAGAATGTTGGAATGATAATTAGTAATTTAGGATGTACCTTGGTAAACAAGCCGAATATCTGGTGGGCCTCATCGACACATGCAGCGCGTAGCAGATACTTGCCGGTCTTGGTATTCAAAAACCTATCTTGACCATCCAACAAGCGAGCTTCATTGACAGCTCTGGCGGCGCCGATATAATCACCACAGCGTTTCAAGACACGTGCTTTGAACATGTGCAGATCAGGCAAGGTGGGAGTGTGGGTAATGGCGAGGTGGAGATAGTGAAGGGCAAGAGAGTGATTGGAGAGGTAGGAATGATGCTGAGCGAGGTAGTAGAGTGCCCATAGGTGAGTGGAAGGTTCGTCAGGTGCATCGAGGAGGGATTCAAGGTAGGCTTGGATAGACTGCTGTTTTTCAGGGTAACTGTAGAGGCCTTTCAGATCGGAGAAAAGAGAGGGAATGCCTTTTTGGAGTGCAGCGAGGATGTAAGGAAGGATAAGGGACTTGAAAGCTGGTCCGGAGGAAAGATAAAGGGAAAGACGTCTGGGAACGGATGCACGGGGATTCTGAGAGGAGAGGGACTGGAGGAGAGCAAGTGCTTGAGGAGCATCGGGTGCTGATAGGAGAAGGGCTGAGAAAGAGAGAGCACGTTTAACAAAACCTACCTTGTGGATCAAGTGAGAGGTTTTTTTGTGCGAGATAGCCTATGTAGTAGGCATTGTTATCGGGGTTGTGATCTATGAGGGCACGCCAGGCCGACTCTGCCTCGGGGGCATGAATGGTAGTCAAGAGACGGGCTGGAGTGACTGTGAGGGAGGAATACAGAGCTAAGAGATAATGCATACCTCGATACTCCATACTGGCGGTTCTATCGAGGATGGCGCGGTCTTTAATATGGCGGTCGAGCATAGCCAGGGCTTCCGAGTGACGTTGGGCAAGCTCAAGGACACGGATGTGATACAACAGGGTCTCTGAGTGCTCTACATCAAAGTCAGGTATGTTCTGGTAGAGGGATGAGATGATTTTTTAAGCAAGGGATGTGTTATGAACCTTGAGGGAGAGCTGGTAGTGTTCGAGGACGAGGATGGTGTGGCTGAGATTTCCATTGAGATGGTGAGCGACGGCAAGGGCAACCCAGTGCTGCCTGAAATTGGGGCGGAGGCGGAGGATGGCGTGGCGGGTGTCGACGAGGGCATCGAAGAGACGGAGCTGGGACTGGAGACGGGCTGTGTCGCGGAGGATGTTGAGATTGTCCTGCGCCCGTTACTGGCGATGTCCGGAGGAAGAGACGGGGCGCACCTTGTCGAAGCGGAGGGCCTGAGTATACGATTTGAGCGCACCGTGATAATTGTTTTCTGCCGACTGGATGAGGGCAAAGACGTGCCAGCAGATGGGCGATTGCAGATTGAGAAGCATGCCCTGCCTCACGAGCTCTGTGCCCTCGTCGCGCCTGCCGACGTGAGTGAGGAGAAGGCCCTTCATGCAGATCGTTTCTGGGGGCGGATCAGCGATGAGCGGGAGAGCGGTGATGGCGCACCTCCGTGATCCGGCGCTTTTTTCAAGATTTGATCCGCACATTTCAAGGCGCGGCGGTAGTCTTGACCCTCATAAGATGTGAACATTTGTTTGAACACCGTTGCTTCTTTCGAGGCGAGCGGTGCCATGTTGGGGTATGAGGTGAGCGTCACAGCTGTCACCATCATCTTGTCACAGTATTTGATAGGTCATGTGACTTACACTATCATACACGTGACTATATCACTCATATCCATGTCACCTACATCACGCGTACCGTCACGCGCGTCATGCCCCCCTTTACTCTCGTCCAGCGCGGCCTCTCCACAGACACTCTCCTCCGCACCCTCACATCCCTTCTAGAGTACCTCGAGGTCATCGACCAGGACAACGTTGACACAGACGCCCTCGATGCTCCCCGCGCTGACCTCGTACACAGGTCAATCCTTCTCCACAAGGATCAGGGAGTTCGCGCCTACGCTGCCTGCTGCCTCGCTCAACTTCTCAGACTCTATGCCCCAGATGCTCCCTACACACAGCCTCAGCTACGCGATATCTTTCAATTTTTTGTCCGCCAGCTCACCGACGGCCTCAAGCTCCCCGACGTTCCCTACCATGCCCAGTACTTTCATCTCCTCGAGTCTCTCTCCACCGTCAAGAGTCCTGTTCTTGTCTGCGACCTCCCCTCTGCTGATGACCTTATTCTTGACTTTTTTACTGCCTTCTTCGCTATCCTCCGTAGACGCACCGCCAACAACAAAATGCAGGCCTACATGGCCGATATCCTCGTTGCTCTCCTCGACGAATGTCAATCCGTCCCACAAACCGTTCTTGATACCATTCTCGCACAATTTATGGACAACAATCTTGACCAGCCTGCCTACTCACTTGCCGTCTCCGTCTGCAATCACGTCTCCGATAAACTTCAGAGACCTGTCTGCCAGTACTTCACTGACATCATCGTAGACTCCGCCCGCTCCTCTCCCGATGATGATCAATCGCTCGAAAACGCCCATGAACTCATCCAACGTCTCCACGCCACCTGTCCCGCCATCTTACATGGCGTCATCCCTCAGCTCACCGAGGAATTGCGTGTCGACCATGTCCATGTTAGGCTACTCGCAACCCGTGCCTTAGCCGACATGTACGCCCATAAGAATGGTCAAGAACTCGCCAACAAATATCCTGCTACCTGGGACGTCTGGATATCCAGAAGAAATGACAAGAACGTCTCCATCCGACTCCAGTTGGTCCAAGCTTTGACAAAGTTGGTCTCCACCCTCCCCACAAAGAGGGATATCTTGGCCGGTGGGTTTTCTCTCTCACCCCAGACATCAATTTATTCTCCTCTATAGACGCCCTCGGGGCCAAGCTTCTTGACCCAGACGACAAAGTCCGTGCAGCCACCTGCAAAATATTTTCCCAGCTTGACTATGAGGCCGCTCTCCATCACCTATCAGAAAATCTTCTGCGTACGGTCGCTGATCGTTTTTTGGATAAAAAGGTATCTTTTCTTTTGCTTTGTCTCTCTCCTGCCACTCACCTTCTCAGGCTACTGTCCGCACTGAGGCCTTTTACAGTCTCGCCAAACTCTATAGCCTTGCTTACCCTGAAATGTTCGTCTCCATCCTTTTTGGCTCGTCGCTCCAGTTCTCACGTTTTTCGTAGCGAAAACAACGATGCAGCAGCTACAAACCGTTTTTCTTGGATACCTGACTCTATGCTCCAAGCTGTCGGTCAATCAACTCTTGTTAGGTACATGGTCCCTCCATTGATCATGATAATCCCTAATGTGGATCCACAGAGACGTCGTTGCCCGTGTATGGGCGACGCTCATTCTTCCACCTACACACGATCCATTTTTGTGGACCGAAAAGCTGCTGAGTATCATGAGACATTTATCAGACAAGGGTGTTGAGATTCTGATCAGTATGAGTGGTATCAAAGAAGCGTGCGTAACAATCCATGTGCGTCTCTGTCGACTCATGGGTCCTGCAGGAAGCCGGGGTTGTGTGACAGGTACCTGAATGCCTGCGTCCTGTTTAATGTGCGTCCTGTTCCTGCGTATGCATCTCAAGGCTCATTCACCTTCGTTAAAGGGTGGCGTTATAGATCAAGACGAGGCCAAGGTAACACATACCCTCCATGTTTGTATTCAATCTCTCACGGGTTCGTCCTATTCAATGTCCATCCCTTTCGTCCTAACAAGTTGAAATAGCATTCGTGTTTGCCGATGACCACAAAGCTTCTGAAGACTTGCACACTTTGGCTAAGATGAACGAAAACAGACTATTCAAACTTCTCAAAACATGTTTCAACCCACTAACAGATATCAAAACGCTGGCTAAAGCATCAGTAAGTTCGAGTCAGCCCATCCTAGTATCCCTAACCGACTTGTCTAGGCCGAGTTTCTCAAACGTCTCTCCTCGTCGTCTACGAATACTTCACCAACATTCATCACCACACTCACAACTCTTTTATGGCGCGGAAGCCCACACATCCTCAATCATGCATCTATCCCCATCTTGTTCAAGAAACTTTCTCATCAACAAGGAAGAACAACAAGTGGGTCAACAGCAACCAGCAATGCTTCTATCCTGCTGAATACTGTGGCAAAATGGGCACCGCAGATGGCCAAGGGGCATCTTGCGGAACTGGAGAGGCATGTCGTGCTTGGTGATGGGTCTAATGGAGGACAAGTGGCGCTAAGGTTACTCGCAAATCTTGTCAGAGCAGATCCAGATGTCAAACTATCCGCGTCCTCAGGCACATTGGAGAAAATAACGACAATGGTGTTGGAGACTAGGAATCGAGAGTTGGCCAAGTTCGCAGCTAGGACAGTGGTTCTATCTGCCACCACGCAGGTAACGGTGCCAGTTTTCGAAGCAAGTCGTTGCTATTTACCTCGAGAGAGGCAGGCACTGACCCACGTATAGAAACTTGTGGAAACGTTGGAGCAAGCGAAAGGGGAAATGTTGGCTGCACATGTTGCTGCTCTTGTAGAATTTGTGAGGTACGCGCCTGAGGTGTTCGAAGATTCGAGTGACATCGTCTTGGAGCGGCTGATGAGGAGGGTTGTTCATGTTTCTATAGTCGTATGTTCTTTTTTCTTTTCTCTTGCTCGTCCTTCCTCGTAACCTCCTTCAAGGATGAAGCATCAGAAGATGAAGGAGAAGAATGGTATGAAGATACAGCCGACATCCCTCCACTTGTCTGGGCCAAGATCGGCACACTTAAGGCGTTGAGACATCGATGTTTGAATGCTGCTGTTCGTGCGTCTCGTGATACATCCAATGGCGACCATACATCAGCCACAGCCACGGAGAAGGAAAGGGCGGAAAAGATGGTCGGCCCTGTGATCAAGATGTTGCAGGCGCTGATGGCTCATGAAGGCGCAATAAGTGAGAATGTCAAAGAGGAGTACGTGCCCTCGTTGCATCGGATGTGTTTGTGTTGACATGGGGCGATGGCAGTCCGAAAGCAAGATCGAGGATGAGGGCTCATGCTTCGTTGACTATGTTACATCTAGCAAGAGCAGACATTTATTCCAGTATTGTGATGCAAAATTTTGTGAAGCTAGCATTGACAATTCAGGTGCGTAAATGTTGCACACCCAACGAAGACGCTAAAATATGTGCAGGATACATGCTACGGTGTACGCTCAACCTTCCTCAATAAATTGATCACACTCTTCGTAGCCAAGAAGCTGCCACCACCGTTTAGTGTCATCTTCTTCCTGACAGTCCACGATCCTGAAGAGGATATCAAGACGTCCGTGAGTATCACTGTAATGGATTTTTGAACGCTGACGATCTCTGTTATCCTGATAGGCTGCATTATGTGTTCGTTCGTTGTTGAAGAAACTCCCTGTTGCACAGAAGGTGGAATACTTTGAATTGCTCTTTGTGAGGTTGTTGCACACGCTTGCGCATCACCCGGATTTCAGCACGGGACATGAAGATTTGTTAGACCTTGCTAAGTGCGTTACCATTCCTTTCCCGTTGGCTTTAGGCGTTGAATGTGTTTACAGGTACATACAATTTTACCTTGACCTTGTAGCAACACAAGAAAATGTCGCGTTGTTATACCATCTTGCTTCGAAAGGCAAGACGGTACGAGATCATGTGTCGTTTACACATTCTGAGGTTGGCCCTTTTCTCACTGGTTCTTCGGTATGCGGGCGACTGATCATGTTTTTATATATAGAACTTTTATATGCTCTGTGAACTTTCGCAAGATCTTATTAAAGCTCGTGCAGCAAACCATTCCTGGTCTATTCAGAGTTATCCTGGCAGAGTTCGAATGCCGCCGGACATTTTACGACCTTTGCCTAACGCTGATGCTGCTAACCGGGTATGTACCGCGTCCCGTTTGGTTCAATGATCGATATAACTATAACGAATTTGTATCAGATTTTGAAAACGGCATTTTTGCCAGATGAAACTCGTGAATGGGTAACTGCGCTCGCTAATCAACCGCAGTCACGTGGTGGTGGACAGAAGAAAGCTACCATGGTATCTGTTGGTAAGACTGAGCCTGAATCGACTGGGTCAGTGGGCAAGAGAAAAGTCAAGTCTGGTAGTGGAGCAAGGAGGAGGAGTAGTAGGAGAGGCAAAGCGAAGGATAGATGGGATTCGGACGAGAACGACGAGGATGCGGAAGAGGAGGAGGAAGAGGAAGAGGTGGAGGAAGAACAAGCAGGGAAGGAGGAAGAGGTGGAGGAAGAGGTGGAGGAGAGTGTTGAAGAGAAGGATGACGAGGGTGATGTTGAGATGGAAAATACGGATATCAAAGGCAGGAACAAAAGTAGGGGCAGAGTAAAAGCAAAGCCAAAAATCCAAGTGAAAACGAGCACGGTGAAATCAAAATCAAAGTCGAGGGAGGACGAGGTTTTGCGGGCTCGAGAGGCCAAGGGTCTGAGAACGAGTGCTAGGACGCGTGCCAAGGTGATTTGCTTTTTTTTTGCCTCCTCTTTTTCCTTTTTGTACTGAAGGTGGGTTATTAGGTGCAAGCGTCCAGGAAACGACCGAAATTGGAAGCAAGTGGAGATGAAGATTGAGTTGTTGATGATGATGATGATTTTCTCTCTCTCCTTTGGGTGTTCAAAAAACTCTGGATAATGTGTATTCTAGGGGTAGGTGTGTCTAGGTGTTTTATATCATATTTGATTTAGAAAGTTCCATTATTATTATTACTTTGTGTGAGAGAGAGAGAGAGAGGAGAGAAGATCTTTAAATAAAAAGAAAATAATAGGAAAACCCAATGTTCAGATGCATATATGACATTAACCCCCTCTGTATTCAAATAGTTTGTAGAATTACCATGGTCTGCCATTGAGCCTCATGTGATAGATTGTTGATTTTAAGACTCCTTGACTTTACTTCCATTATCAATGCTACTGGTTTTCTTCTCATTGAAAAAATCTGATTTTGAAACCTGACTTGAGAACACCTTCTGGTTAGAGTAACCATCAGAGAGATCTAGAGAACAATAATTTAACTACTCTCATATCAATTTAAGCCACAATCATATTGACTGTATTCTTTGTCCAACAACAAGCTAGAAGCAATAAAGATGAAAAGTCGAGACCACCTTGATAAATCAGTTACCCTCTATAGCTCCATGCCTAGGGAGCAACTCGTCACATTCAATCACTTCTTTGCACCTCTGGCACAAATCCTTTTCTTCTTCCCTTGTAAAGGTCCAACATCGTGGACATTTATGTCTTGTGGCGGGTCGCACGCGGACTATGATCTCCTTTCCAGAATTTTGTTGACCTGAAAAAAAAATCCCCCAGTCAACGGGCAGTCTAAACGAAGAAACCTTCTCCTGAACAGAACGCACCAGGGATGACAAAAGACTCGGTGTATTCCCACTGGAGTTCCGACTTTGTTTCAGTTGCATCTTCTCTACAGATTCGAACATCAGAAGTGATTAAAAGTGTCTTGAGAAAAGGTTCTGATGAAGCATTTATCAGTTCCTTGAAGGCGCTCGACAAAGACCAATAGGACACGGACCGTTTTGTAACAATAGTGAAATGTACCCGACATGATCTTCCTTAGCATTGTCTGTATTATCCAGAAGCGCATTATTTATAAGGCCTTGTGGGATGATGACATCAACTTCGGCCTCGAGAGATGACTTTATGTGCCTACATTCACGCATTAAGAGAAACGGGGCCGGAGCAAATGTTATAGACGTACTTATTTGTGCGAGCTTGCTCAAGTAACCCAAGAACACAAGTCCGAAGGACAAGGAGCGCATCTATCTGCCTTTTTGACTGAGGGTCGTTCCATTCATCACTCTAGAAAAACAATATCAAATGATCAGACCCGGTACCGAAAGAGTGACAGAAAGCGTACCAATGGCTGCCAGCGGGTCAAGAAAAAGGACTCTTCAATTCCTGGATATCGAACTGCGTGTACTTCCTCGGCCAGATGGGGTAGTACAGGGGCATAAATCGCAACCATAGTATCTAATATCTAGAAAAGAAGTTATTCAACAAACCAGTAATCTCAGACTGTATGAGTACCTTCTCGAGAACTGTAAGAACTCCTCGGCGCTCTACGCCTCTAATGGAATCAGCATAGAGACAATCCTTCCTGATATCAAAATAGAATGAAGATAGAGTAATGTTTGCGAAATAAACGAGAGAGGTCATGACTGCCAGGTGAGATAAGTCCGAGAATATCAGGGAAAGGCAATGCTCTCACCCCTGGCAAAGTCAAAAGCATGAGGATTATCAGGCCTATCAATATCGTTACAGTCAAATGCTGCTCGTTGGAGATGATACAGATCATGCATAACACATTTTTCTATCTGCCATGGTAATCATAAGTACAAAAAGTATGCTCAGGTAGATAGACTCACCAGTCCCAAGTCTTTCCTCTCCAACCTTTCAACCTCCTTGAATATTTTACCATCCTGAATATTTCCGAGCAGAAATCTTGTCGAATTCCTGATCTTACGCAACTTCTCAGCAGTTTGTCTCAGCACCTTCGGTCCAATAGACATATCACTGCCATATTCTACCGTCGCCGCCCACAACCGAAGGAGATCTGTGCCATAGGGTGGATCCTTCTTCTTGTCCTTTCCACCATTAATTATGGTCATAGGGCTGATAATGTTTCCAAGTGACTTGCTCATTTTCTTGCCTTGTTCATCAAGAACCATCCCATGAGTAATGAGGTGATGATAAGGACTGCCAATAGAAGCATTGGAAGAAAGCGGTCGACTGCTGCATCTTGTCAGAAGCTGCGACTGGAACCACCCGCGGTGTTGATCTGAACCTTCGAGACAAACATCTGCCAAGAAGACACTTTGACCATCACTAGCTTCCTTACTCTCCCTTTGCTGCCGGATATCTTCGAGCATAGTCCATGAAGAACCAGAGTCAAACCAAACGTCCATAGTATCCGTACCCTTCCTCCACTGCCTGTTGACAGGGCTACATGACATAGCCAACAACTTGGGAGACAAAAATTCCTCAACTGGACCGGTCCACCAGTATGCTACACCCTTCTTTTCTAGAATAGGAATGATGTGGTTGAGAGTGTCTTCGTTGAGGTAGGCCTGGTCTGTGTCGATAGAGTGTATGGCAGGAATGGGGACACCCCAGACGCGTTGTCGGGATATACACCACTCAGAACGAGAGTGGACAAAAGATGTGAGACGATTACGTGCTGACCTCCAAGTGAATGTGAGAGACCAAACAACGGGACAAAATTAACATACATTGAGATGGCCAGAATTGGACGTCGTGGAGTGAGTTTAAAGCTTCCTGTTTGATACCGTCAAGGTTGGCGAACCATTGTGACGTAGCACTAGTTGGATGAGTACAGAATAACACGAATTCCAATTCACGTACGTACGTGACGATGATGGGCTTGTCTGTTTTCCAGTCATATGGATACCTATGCTTAATAGGAAGATTCTTAATGAGCCGTCCGAGTCCTTTAAGCACATCAATGATGGCCTTTGAACCATCTCCAAGCACCTCTTTCCCTCGTACATTTGATGCCAGGTCTGGCCTAAGCACATCAGTCACTTGGTCAGTAAATCGACCCTCCCCATCTACATGACAAATGATACTGTTAGGGTCCGAAAGGAGGCCCAGATTTCGAAAGACATGGTAGTCTTCCGCGCCATGTGCGGGCGCACAATGCACAAGACCAGTCCCAGACTCTGGTGTCACATGCGAGGCAGGAGCGATCCTAAGTTGGTGCTGCTCGATGGGGGAAGAGAAAATAGGTTTGTATGTTCCGCCGACGAGCTCATAACCTATCGTTCGCGTTGGATATTAACCTCAAGTCTTTTCGAGGACAGAAACCCTACGTACCCGTCAATTCAAAGAGGACTACTGGTTCACCAATGACTGCCTTGAGTGCTTCAAGCCGCTGTTTTGCAGCAATGAACAATCCATCAGCAACACGGACAACAGCATACTGGAGTTCAGGATTGACGGCTATTCCCATATTAGCAGTTAATGTCCATGGAGTCGTCGTCCAGACCAACAACCTCACAGGGTCTTCACCATTTAGAAGACTTCGCAAATTCGCGACACTTGCAGAGTTCGCATGTTGGTCATGGTCGATGCTCCGCAAATCAAAAGTGACGAAAACAGAGTCTGAGATATGGTCATCCTTATAAATTAATTCGGCCTCTGCGAGAGCTGATCGGGAGGAAGGGGAGTAGTGGACTGGGCGATAGCGACGGGATATATAGCCTATGAAATAAGGTATCAGAGACCTAGAAAGGTCAACAGACGACAATTCACTTACCAAGTTTCACCATCTGCCGGAAGAGATTCAGCTGACGCATTTCATACTTGTGATCTTATCCGATTGGTTGATACAATGAAGGACAAGTGGATGCTTTCTTACCTAGGGTTCTATATGTCCATTCTTCCGATTTCCAGTCAGCCATAATGGCGAGGGACGAGAACTGTTTTTTTTGTGAGTCAATCTCACGCAGTGCAGTTGCATTTGCGGCATCCCGAATGACCATTGGATCAACTGAACAAGAATCCTTCTTCAGAATACATGGGTCAGAACTAGAGATGTGGATCATGTGGAGCATTCACTTCAAGTTCTTGGAGAGCTTTGTTCTCAATAGGTAGTCCATGACAATCCCATCCTGGTATATAACTAACGGCGATCAATGTTCGTTTGGATCTGAGAGAAAGAGTCACTCATACTGTACTCTTCTTCCAAGCATCATCTGCGAACGATTGATGATATCTTTCAAAATCTTGTTCAGAGCATGTCCTGCGGTTCTTAGTGAATGTAAGAATACTCGCAAACATACATGCGTACCCATGTGTAAGTCACCATTAGCATAAGGCGGGCCGTCGTGTAAGACAAATACTCGTCCTGGATTATTGTTCCACTGGAGAAAAAGCGTGTATCAATATTATAGTGGCCTGAGTTTTTTCACTCACTTGCCATTGATACAGTTGCTCAGTAGTTCGCTTCCTGAAAGGTTCCTCTCCCTTGGATGAATCAATCCATGAAGGCAAAGAAGTTTTGGGCAATCGCAGAGTCTTCGAATAGGATCTGGGATCAACATTTGTGGAAAAGTAGAGAGTGTGTCTAGGCCGAAGCCAGTTTCTTGGATTCAGGAGGGTATAGGTAGGTATTAATGGTTGCAGTATCATTGGTGGTGAATTTCAGATTCACGTGGACCATCCACACCTGATTTGGAACGATTTCGGCAGATCAAGCTTGGGTGCAGTACCACTATGTATATCACCGCGTCATCACCGCGTCTTGTTAGTTCTCACAGATTCACGTGACATCTACCAGGTAACTCGTTACTATTGAAAGTCCATGGAATAATTCAATCAAGTCCCCTCGGTATTTAACCAGAATTCCAGACCAATATCAGAACCCGAAAGTCGTAAAACCAAAAATCAGACAAAGAATAACTGAGCTCTAGAGTTTAGGAGTGCTGGGACGCTCATTGTATTTAGCCTGATCGTTGAATAAGCTTGTCAGCCATGTGACAGCGTAGGCAATATCCTGATAAATTGCTCACCATCTCATTCTCCTTCTTTACATAGCCACATTTTTCATAGAAAGCTAACAGTATCTATGTCAGCCACACATAGAAATTTTGAAAACCAAAAAACACTCACGAATATTTTTGTCACTGCAGTTCAAAATCGTCTTGTAGCACCCCTGACGCTCACTGATACCCGTCAAAGCCTGAATGACGCGCAGACCAAGCTTCTTGCCCTGGACCTTTGGGTTGACAGCAATATCCTCTATATGTCCAACACTGCCCAAGCCTCTCAAAAACTTGTGCTCAATGAACACACTGCCGACAGCAACGATCTGGTCTGTAGGTTTGTCAATGATGACCAGGGTAAAATTTGTGCGAGGTGCAGCACAGAGCAAGTCGAAGCGCGCTTGGTATGCAGCAAGACCAGGGTCGGTAACAAGGGTAAGAACAGAGAGGACTGAAAGATGTGAGCGATCGTAATCTGTTCGTGCCAGTGGACGGATCTATCCTCGTTTGGTTGGAATATCGAGTCAACTCAGAGAGAGTACATTGTGAAGACGTACATGCAAGTCCTGGTGAAGTTCCTGCCTCACCTGGATTGGGATAATGTCGGGGTGGAATAGCAAGTCGAGTTCATGATCAGGAGTCCATGTAGGATAAGCTTGTGCAGTGGAAGAGATAGGAAGGAAAGACATGTTTGGCTCTGGTTCAAAAGCGAGAGTGAGGAAAAATTGATCGAGAGTTAAAGAGGCTAGCAATGAAAGTAACGCTTAAAATAGCCAGTGAACGTTCTCCGTGATCTGTCTCCTGATTGGCTGACGTCCACAGCCACTTCATATTGTCTGTGCTTGCTGCCATGCCCTGAGGACCTTTGCCGATATTTCTATGATCATCAAACCATTTTAGTGGGCCAACCCCCAATATGAAGCTTCTTCACATACATAATATGTTCACTCTCCTCCCGAGCGAAACACACATCCTCACAGCCCCCTGCGTCCCTTCTTCCACTCCTTCGTATCTATGCTCAGTCTCTTCTTGTAGTACAGAGCCTGGCCCAATCGTAGTTTTAGTATTAGTTCAGGTCCTGTGCCTTAGTAACCAGTAGACTGTGTTCATACACCGCGTAATAAATTCAAAAAATAACATGTTCACTTTGACTGTGCTAGGTTTATTTGAATCGAGTCCCTTAACGAATCTCTGGAATTCATCAGGAAAGTACCGATTTTAACTTTTTTCTATTTTAAACCACAGACAAGACAACTCAAACGACCATGTTCAATCCATCACACTGATTTACATAATCTGAATACCACTATCAGTTTTCGATCTACAGTACCAGAAAAGAGAAACAAACTAAAATCAAGCAAAAATAACCACCCATTACCCCCAAAAAACCATCCTCATTCTATCCCAACGTTTGTTTACTTTTTTTCAATCCAACAACTAATAACTCCTCCCAAACATTGTCCACCTCTTCGCATCCTGCCCACAATTCAAGCACTTGGTCTGACCAGGGATAATCGGAGCCCAACGAGACTGGTCAAATGGAATAGCAAGGGACTTGGCACCAGCAGAAGGTGCACGCTCATCCGTTTGTTCCGCACTAGAGTATACACCATTCAACACGATGATCTCCTTATGAAACACAGTGATAAAACACAAAACTCACCCCTTGGCACTTTTCTCCTTAATTTCATCTTCGCAATCCTCTCTCTCACACCACGGCATCACTACAACACACTTATTATCCAACGCCGGAACAACATCTTCCCATTTCATCACTGGAATAGTTCTCTCATCGTACGTCTTCTTCGCACGATCGAACATGTCTTGTTGGATCGTTTCGAGAAATTGAGGAATGGCCTCAGCGATGGTAGATAGTGGGAGAGGTTTTTTGATTCCGGTGTCCCGGCGTACAGTCAGAGTTTGAGATTTTTTGATATCTAGAGGACCGATCTCGAGACGGAGTGGAACGCCCTAAAGGACTAGTCTAAGAAAATATGTCATTTTTTCTGCTGATTGACTGACCTTTTGCTCCCACTCGTTAAATTTCCAACCAGGAGTATATTCGACTCGCAAATCTGCCTTAGCTCTGACTCCTACTTTGACCAATGCCTTTGCAAGTTCATCACATGCATCGTTGATCCTCTTTCTCTCCTCTTGACTGGTCTTAGCAGTGATCCCACAAGGAACTACCACGACTTGGATACTAGCGACTCTTGGAGGTAACACCAATCCCTGGTTATCTCCATGCACCATGACCATCACACCAATGGTCCTCGTTGACAATCCCCAAGAGTTCTGCCATACGTACAGTTTTTGTCCATCATTCTCTGGATCCTCGACGAAAATGTTGAACATCTCGGGTTTGGAAAAGTTTTGCCCAAGACAGTGAGATGTACCAGCTTGAATACCACGTCCTGAGGTAGGGACAAAACCTTCAATGGTGGTAGTATACAATCCTCCTGCAAATTTCTCTTTTTCGGATTTGACACCCTCAATGACCGGAACTGCAAGAAGTTCTTCGTAGACGCGACGGTATAGAGTTAGGATGTCACGAACTTCTTGGTCAGCTTCTGCCTTTGTGAGGTGAGCGGTGTGACCTTCCTGCCACAGGAATTCGCGGGTGCGGAGGAAAGGTTGGGGATTTTTGAATTCCCAACGGACAACGGAATTCCATTGGTTGAGTTTGAGCGGAAGATCGCGGTGAGAACGGATCCATTTGGCGTAGTATGGGTACATAGCAGTCTCGGATGTCGGACGAATAGCGATAGGTTCTTCGAGGTCGGACTGACCGCTAGGAAAAATAAGGTTAGATAACGAGATAAAATAGAGGGTAGGCGCACGTACGCACGAGTTACCCAGGCGACTTCGGGAGAGAAACCATCGATGTGATTTTTTTCCTTCTCCAGGACACTTTGAGAGACGAACATGGGGAAGTAAGCGTTCTGGACACCCAGTTCCTTGATGCGTGCATTGAACCACTCTTCAGGTTGATTAATATGGGGAGCGGTGGGATTCTCAAGGAAATGACATACCCTGTATAGATTCCCATATGCTGAAGGACCAGGGTTTGAGGATATAGCAGCCAGAGACGCTGTAATAGTCAAGCATATCTGCCTTGAGCAAAACCTACAAAACCAGATTAGTGGTGGATGTCGGTCAAGAGGAAGAAGAATTGACGTTGGTATACCAGGATGCGAAGTCGACTTCTTTCTTGACACCGATGGCAATCTGGGCAGCGCCCTCAATCTTGGCATCTTCCTTCTCCTTCGCAGCAGACTTAGCTGCTGAAGTGATGGCAACAGGGAGATCAGCAGCAACAGTATTGGCCAAGTCTAGTTCATTGAGCTTCGTAGACTCCGTCTCGAGTGACTTGAGGTATTTCAAGATATCAGCACCAGAGAGGAAAAAGGTAGATGAAGATGAATTGGCGTGGACGGCAAGGGAGGCGGAGGTAGATGAGATGGTGGAATCCACGACGGTGGTAACTCTAGAAAAGTTGTCCTTGTTCAGTGCAAATGGAGACACTGTGCCAGAAAATTGGCGATACGAATTGAAAGAGTCATAAGGTACGCACAAGCGTTTTTGTCCAGACCAAAAAATTCTGTGAGGAGATCCTCCGGGGCAAGTCTGAGCTCTTTGAGGCCGAGAGCCTTGCCGATGGCAGACGAGCTGATCTGTGTCTCGTTATTGGCAACGACAAGGACAGGAACTGGAGTTGCTGATTTGGCTGATTTGGGTTTGTATACAAGGGTCTTGATGAGGTCAAAACCCTTGGGAGAGGTATCGCTGGCAAGCAGAAGGTCGCGCCATGCCTGGGGAGAATTTGCGTGGTCGTGGTCGACGACAGCGACGGGCTCGATGGCGAGCTGCCTGCAAACCGTGTGGAGAGCAGCCATTCGGGGTGGATGACGAAAAAAGAAGGCGAAGGGAGTGATAATCGATAACATATTAGGATATTAGAATATAAATATGGCTCCGACTCACGGAAACTACCACCATTACTACAATAAACGGCCCCTCCTCCGCCTCCACTCCTTCCCACCCTCCATCTTCACCGGCCGTCAGATCCTCGACGTCGGCACCAATGACGGCCATCTCGCCGTCGCCGTCGCTCAGTCTCTGGGCCCCCGCATCATCACTGGCGTCGACATCGACCAGACCCTCGTTGACGCCGCCTGGCGTCACCGTCTCGCCATCTGGTCTCAGGCGGGGTCAGACAACCAGCCCGCCTATTTTCCCGCCTCCTTTGCCCACGAACTCGGCCCGCTCCCGATCCCGTCCGGCCATGATCGAACCGTCTTCCCCCACAATGTCGTGTTCCGCTGTGCTGACTGGACAAAGGACGAGATTCCAGAGGACAAGGCAGGCTATGATGTAGTCCTAGCGTATGTTGGCTAGACATGCCCAAAGGCCTGGCTGATGCTCACTGCAGGCTTTCGATAACAAAGTGGATCCATCTGAACCAAGGAGATGACGGACTCGTCACATTTTTCCGCAAAATTCATCGCGTGCTTCACGACGGTGGACATTTGGTTCTGGAGCCTCAAGCTTGGGAGTCGTATGCCAAAGCAAAGCGCATGGCCGAGGTGTGCATACTACTATTCGACAGTGTTCCTTCTCACCTTGTGCTCAGCACCTGAAAGCAAACTATCAGACCCTCAAACTTAGACCTGAGGAATTCACTTCAGTACTCAATGATGTTGGGTTTGACTTGGTCAAGAGCCTCGGCGACACTGGCGAAGGAGGTATGCTCATCTACCATCCGTATAACCAATGTTTTTGACCCCTCGACCCAGGGTTCAGACGTCCTATGATTCTTTATGTTAAGCGCACCTAAAGACCATGCAATGACCATGACCATGCAAAGTATATTGTATCCATCATCTAATAATACAACAAAAGGCCATTAGTTCCCTACTCTAAGACCGCCCCAGTTGACTGGTCTTGACTCTTTGATTCGTCTGTGGCTGAGAGGAGACGTACAACCTTGAACGTTGTCGGCAGAGTTAGCAGAGACAGTAGCACGAATATGATAGAATTTGAGGATCTGTATTGGCATACAAGCTAGGATACAAAGTCAAGCCCCCTCATGTTCGTTGTAAACGTTCGAAGTCCTGACTAGGATCTGTCTTTACTCTTGGACGTAATGGTTGCTGCATTACCGACATAGGTATACAACTAGATGGCGCCGATTATGTATACTCATCGTTGTGAACCTTGTTTGATTTGCATATCATCCAATTTCCGAGATGATGTAGGCCAGCACGCAAAGGCTTGTTCATACTGCTGTCTCCCTCGTTTCGCTCGGGCGTTCGAAGACATCAATGATATACTCTCTTCCGACTGAGTGAACTTGAGAAAATTTTATCCACTTGGACGTACAAGGGTTGTGCTCTGTCAAGTTGGTATACTCCCGCACCCATGTGCACCTATCACAAACGCTGGACATGTAGATTGTTTTACGAAACCACACAATTCTGACAAAAGGTCCTCTGTTCCACTGGACCCTGTCAGCACAATTTTTCCAAGAAACTCTCTGCTTGCATCGTGGCTTCTTTAAAAAAAAATCAAAGCTCGAATGTTAGGATAATTTAATGATAATACTGAGCGGTGGAAACTGGTCCTCGTCGAACGCAACACCAATGAACCAGAACAAGCTGTAACAATTGTGCGGCTCGAGAAAAAAGATAAGTGCATCTGTAGTGAGCGCTCCCTCATGTCTTCAATAATTGTCACTCGAGTCATTCAAGAAACCCAACATCACGGTAAGTGATATTGGCAGTCCGGGTCATCAGTCTCTATTCCATACAGGACCTCAAAATGCATCATGGGCAACTAGTCTTGCCACTACATCATATTAAAATGAAATGGAATGACCATCCTCGACTGATCTACGATGGAGGTTTTGACTGGATGGTTCCCTCCTCGGATCATGGCACTCGGTCGGGACATTGTTGATCATGGCCATGGCTTGGTAAGAGGAGATGTGACTTGACTGCCAAAATCATGACATGTTGAGATGACATGTTGTGTGTTTTGGATGAAACAATTTAGGATCCCTGGAGTCACAGATGGCTTTTAAACACTGGAACTGACATGGCCAGCAGGAGACTTATCATCATCATCACAATAGTGACCGGACACTCAAACGGACGCTGCAATGTATCTATCATGTGATCATGTTAATGTGTGCATGTGACCGTGAGGCCTCAATAAAGGCCTTACTGATTTCATCAATCTCTTATCTTCAATCTTCATCCATGGACACATCTGCAGACTGGTAAATTTTCACCATCTGCTTGCCTATCCCATGTTCAAAATGGCTAGAATTCTTTATGTTCACCAAGGGCCAGAAGCTGATCTCTTGCTTTTCCTTGATGAGATCATCAAAGAGAAGAGAGGAAAATGGTGAGCAAAAGATACGAAGCAAGGAGTTAAAGGTCTCATCATATATCCTCTCGCTCAAAAAATGCAAGAGAAGAAACAAGCCAATGATGTGCCTTTTGGGTACACTATCAACTTGTTTTTCTTTTTGCATTCTTCGAGTGAGGGGATCCGTGATAAGATCTTTACCTTCATGCTTTGGATCCTTTCCTCCCCACTTTCTTTTCTTCTCTGTGATGCACCGAGCAGGGGATCAGTTCTTGGCTACTCTCCCTTAGTGGACAGAGATGATTCCAGTTATCTTGAACATGATAGACAAATGAAATTTACCAGTCTGATGTGTTCGTAGATAAGGATTGGGATAAGGAGAGCCTTAGTACCTAGAGTAGGTTTATGATAGCTCTTATTCTTATTCAACTCTTACTCCTACCCCTGCTAATATCCTGGGGCACATACCTTAAGGCCTCGTTCAGAAATTATTCATTAAGAGAATCATCAGAAGAAAGATCCCCATCAAATGTCATACAAGATCTTTTCTTTAGTAGAGTTCCCTACATGTTTACCCAATCCAGACTATGCTATCTCAATGAGCATTCCAGCCATGTTGGATTTGTACTGCACTGGCTCTTCAGTCCTAAGAGTATTCTGGTTCCTGTGTTTGTTTCTGAGGGAAGGAACGAACCAAGCCACTTGATGCTTTTTGCTCATTCACCTGGGAGGCTCTCCCAGATGTCAGTACTTCAGCTACAACACCAATGTAAGAGTTCCTGACCATTGGAGCTGAGGCCAGTTGTGGAAAAATATTTGTCTAGGTATGAACGTGATAATTGCATACATCTTCCCACTGTGACTGATCGATATTGGGCCGTCAACTGACTCTGTACATAGTTTCGGTCCTTCATGACAACTCTTCTTACTGGAGGGACCGGAAAAACAAGTATACCCCTGGCACATCGCCTTTCCGACCGGACAGTACAGACAGTCCTTCTAGCCTCGCGCAAAGGCATCAAACCGGAAACATTGTCAGGATCCAACCACTCCAATGTTCACCCAGTCACATTTGACTGGTACGACCGCACCTCCTGGCAGAATCCTTTCGACTACGTAACTTCTAAAGTTTTGCCTCAAATTGATTATATTTATCTCGTTGCACCTTTTGCGTGGGATGTCACAATGATGAACGATTTCATTGATTTTGCAAGGGAGAAAGGTGTCAACAAATTTGTGCTTCTAAGCGCGTCGCAAGCGGAAGCTGGAGATCCTTCTCTAGGTCAAGTACATGGACACCTGAAAAAATTGAGTACCGAGCAGGGAGTTCAATGGGTCGTCATTCGTCCGACTTGGTTCATTGGTATAGAGTTGATTAATTCTGTGGTTTAAACCGTTCACTTTTTGTTGACGTCTTGAATACTCCAGAAAACCTCGGTGAATATCAAGTTGAAAGCATCAGGGATCATGATACAATCGACTCAGTATGGGGAGACGGAAAGGCACCTTTTGTCTCTGTAGAAGACATTGCTGAACTTGTTTACCGGAGGTTGGTTGACTGGAAGATCTGGAATTATGACGTTATCATACATGGTCCCGAACTCTTCTCTAATGATGAGGTCTGTTTTATAAATGGCCTTTTTATCGATATTCTATGGTTGAGATACTTATTTTTACAGCTTGCACATCTCCTTAGCGAAACTCTCGGCCGAAAAATCACGCATAGACGGATCTCGAAAGAAGAGTATATTCAGCAGTGGAGGAGTATTGGTTATGAGGAATTGGCTCGGGGAGTGATAGATGGTGAGCTTAGAGTTGCAGAGGGCTCGGAGCAACGTATTTTTCAGGCTGCTGGTGCCATCCAAGGCACAGTGAGCTTGAGGGATTATGTGGCAAAAAATAAACATAAGTGGATGAATCAATGATAATGCTTTATCTCATGAATCAACGTGTAGTTGCTTAGTGTGATTGAAGCGGAATCAAAAAACAAAGCATGAGAAACGACACCAATTTTTCAGTGACATACAATTTGAAAACAGTAGCTGAGAAGGCTTCATTGACGTGAATACGTTTCTCTCCTCTGAGATGAGTTCTTTATAGCCTATCATTTCACTTTGTGCATTTCGTAGAGCCGCATTTTGGACTGTGTTACGGAAAGCCACGGCAGACTCCGAGAAAGATAATATACCTTGAGCAGCCTGAAGGCTTCGTGAAATTGACTCAGTAAAAAGGTTCTGACCCTAGCCACTCACACAAGGGAAAGGTAATCTATAGTGGAAGAAAGATATATGTTTATCACAACCAAAAAGATAATGATAAGAAGATAACATGCATCGCATGGGGCTTCTACTATCGTACAAGACCCCCAACTTACAGAGAGATGTTGAACACATCCTCAGTGCTTGGGTTTGTTCTAACGTCCCAAGTATCAGGTTACGATGTACAGCGATTTTTGAGGTCCCCTTTCTCCCAAAATACCTTCTTTTTATTTCAAGGCCTGATCGCAATTTTGAGGGCACCTCTGCTATTCATTTTCTCCAGCGCGAGGTGATAATCCTCAAGCCTAAACACATCAGTCACCATTCCCTTCACATTGACTTTACGACCATCAAGATATGCCACGGCACGAGGGAAGCAGTAAGTCTGAGAAAACGAACCAACGATCTTTGAAGACAAAAGATGTAGCTGATTCAAGAATATAGAACCAGGACTTGCCTTGATTTCATCACCAAAGATCTATCGCAAGAAACAAATCATGTTCAAGATTAACGTGCTTCGTATATCAAAGCCAGCTACGTACCTTGGAAGGTGGCCAATGCACAAGAGCCTTGTTCTCGTACACACCATAAATCATAAGAGTCCCTCCTCGGCGGACGTAATTGATGCTGTCGTTGGCAAGCTTCTCGACGCCAGTAGCTTCAACCACAACATCAAAGCCATAGGGATTGTCATCCTTGAGCTTCTGCCACTGTGGACCAGGGTACTGACGATCAAACTCAACGTATTCGTCAGCTGCACCAATCTGTTTGGCAATGTCCATCTTGATGCCCTGATTAGCGGCAAGAACTACGCGAGACGCGCCATTCTGCTTGAGAAGCTGGGCAAGGATGATGCCTGTTGGCCCAGCGCCCAAGAGCAAAACTTCGATACCGAAAGGCGAGTCTAGCTTATCCAGGCCATGTATTGCGCATGCTGCCGGTTCTAGCAGTGTTGCCTCCTCGTCAGTGAGGTTCTCGATTTTGTAAAGCTTGTGGTGTTGACTGGATCAAATGTTGTGAGAACATGTTCTAAGATGATCAGTCCACCCACCCACTATAGAATGTATTCGGCGAATCCACCATCTTCTATCACACCATGTATTTTGAAATTCTCGCAGAGCAGGGATTGACCACGTCGACAGAAGAAGCATGTATCACACTATTGATCGGAAATTAAGATCAGTGTGGTAATTTACGGATGACGCACCGTGATCCCCACGTCCGCAACACAACGATCACCAATTTCGAATCCCTTGACATTTTTGCCCATTTCCACAACGACACCTACAGCTTCATGTCCTGGAATAAGCTAACATAAAATCAGTCCACCGCTCTGAGGGACGATCCACATCGTAACTTGCTGGAAATTTGGCCATGAACTCGCCCTGGTTTACCAAGATCAACTACTTGAATCTTCGAGCCAAGAAAGGATAAAGACCTCATCGATATGTGCGTCTGTACCACATATACCTGATACAAATTTATCTCCCATGCTATCTGGTACTGACGGCATTGTAGGACATACCACACAGAGCCACTGTTTAGGATAGTCAATAAAATGTTAATGGGAAATTCCTGAAATACATACCTTTGAGTAGGACCTGACCGTCCCCGCATTGGGGAATGGGACTTCCTTAATTTCAAATTGCTTGGGCTAAAAGTGCAGATGACGAGAGAGTTGAAGATTAATGTAAAATTTGTTGAAAAGAAGTCTCACCCCATTGTACCAAAGTGCTTTCATAGTTCCTTGTGGCATTGTCGCTCTTGAACTTTGCTGGATGAGGTAGAAGAACAGAAGTGCTCGATTTATAGAGGCCTTTGTCCATGGGAATCCGGTGCACCGGCGATCGTGATAACTTCACAAGCGGCAAAAAGAAAAAGATAAAACCCCATATGGTACTTGAACGTAAGATCTAATCAGTTTCATTATCATTCTCAAGAGTTGAGCGACATAAGTTACATTCTCATGTAAATGTCGCACATCATGTCAGACATGCTCTTACCCACCTTCAAAAGCCCTGAGATTCAAGCTTCTCTACGTTGTTCTTCTATTGTAAGTCTCAGGGCTGATATCAGCGACGATGATGAGATTGTGTCCATATACAGTACGGAGGGATATTTACTCTTCAGGGCACACGAACGCGTGTATGATGACGGAAAGAGTGTACCTCCTTTCTGTTTCCGCAACACGATTGTGCTTTTCCCGAAGCCCGCCATTCGGTCTTGCTCCAACACCATCATATCATCAAACCCTAGAATCTAGAGTTGGAGTCAATTGCGTCATGCCACTACAACTACATGGCATAAGAATACTTATTATTAGATTTGTAACTTTGATGGAACAGTTTCGGCTTTACTCAAGTATGACATGAACCAGGCGGAAAGATGTCTTTTTAATATGGACTGAGCGTAGGACTCGAACATAAACGCGTCGAAGTATGATTTTTTTCATGGTGGAAGCCCTTCTATTACTTGGGTGATATTGCATGAGGTGGAGAAGGCGCAGCCAGCGATCTCATTCGAGCTCCACAGTCCTGGTCCCGAAAATTACCCAGTACCAAGAAAATTGCACTTGATGAACAATGGGGATCTGGATTTTATCGTAAACAGCCATCGAAACGTCATGATTACTTCTGCTGCAATGAACCTGTCAAGATGGCGCGTATGGCATATGTCAGAAGAATATCACTTTGTCCACGGCACGATGTTTGAATTTTATGACCAGGCAAAACGCATATTAAAACGACACAGGCTGCCCTTTTCGTTGAGTTGACATCATTTTTTCATAACCTCTGGTAGAACACTTGTTGCACGAAAAGATCCATAGCTATCTTTTCTGCTGCACTCTGCTTCTGTTGTAGGTGAAGAGAAGCTGTTCCTGGCACATGACAGCTTTGATCTGTTTTAAATACGTCATACGATGTTCGCGTCTTCTGTGTTCGAATTTCAGTAGACGTATGGTTCTGATCCAGACATCATTTTTCAACGCCATCCAGGACATTCGTTCCGCTCAACTACCTCCAAATTCACTTCACCGGCTCGACAACGGCCAGCAAAAATCCTCTTCAGGTCAAGTAGAATTTTACTGGGAGTAGGAGGCAGATGTTAACTGGTAAAGTAAGTTCGGGATATACTCCTAGGTGTTAGCAAACGCTAGGTGTTACCAGTTTCTGTTGACATAAATAATCCTAAGATTCAGTGATCGTGTTATGTCACTGATACTAACTCAAGGGCCCGTTCTGGTAACCTGAACGTTTCGAGCTTTATAAGTTGTTGTCCCTGAAGGACCAGGTGATCCAGAAGAGCCCTCCATTTGCAAATTAATGATTCTAGAACAAAGGAAGTTAACTATCCAATCTCAAGGTTGGACCAAAGTTGAAAACTCACAACCACATGGCCTTTCCAACGAATCCTTGACCGAACTGAGTTGTTCGTAGTACGCTATCCATGTAAAAATCGATCCTAACGTCCGCATTGTTGGGTTCGGCCGTGAGTAAGGCTTTGAGCGAATGGAACGAGAGATCACCAGGCCAGGGGACGAGGTCGGAGCGAACGACAGAAGAAGTGTTGAACGTGTTATACCAATTGTCGTTTGTTCCTTTCCATTCACCAATATCAACCTCGGGAGGCCAGCTATCTACGGCCTGGGAAATGGCTGAGAATTCTATGCGACGGTTTTATATGCCCGGGTATGCGTACCGTCAACCTATAAATAGGATAAATGTAAAATCAGACTTGGTAAGGAGTTTACATACCAGAAAGCAGGCCAGGTGCCTCTTGCGGTTGGTGAACTGAATTCACCAGATATTGTGTAAGAGTTCGTGCTTGTGACTGTGATCTGCGATTTTGCATGAACAGCACCACTGAAGCATGGCAACATCAGATCGAGACGTCCTCAGCCGTGTGGAGGACTGCCATACCTCACATAGTGAATTGCTGGGTGGGGATTTGCAGAACTAGTGGGTGGTGAAGGATCAGATGTTGGTGTGGCGATCAGCGAAAGCGTGCCCGAAGTCGGGTTGATATGACTATGATCTGAGGAGCTTCCTTTCATCCTCGCACCTGGAAATTTCACGAGATAAGTATCATTACAGCAGGCAAGGTTCACATACTTCCATTGTGATCAGAACCCCAAGGATACAAGTAGTTCCAGTAAGTTTCGAAAGTCGAGATGGAGCTGAACGAGTTTGATGGGATGACTGAGGCACATCGCACTCCTACTGTAGCCGCAAAGAGGGACAGTAAAGCAGTTATGGGTGTGAACATTGCTTTCGCTTGTCGTATGGACAACCAGTATATTTATATATTCTAGTCCACGCGGGAGAAATGCACAGCACGTTCAAAGCGAACATAGTACGAAGCTTCGCGTCGGGAATCGGCCCGCTTGAACGATAATATTGGCAATGGTTTGAGTCCACCGAGGTATTGCGACTGACCCAGTCTAAGTATTGAAGATTTGCTGCAATCAGGTAAGTGACTGGCCCATATTTGTGGACTTTTCTACTTGAGGTGTTGCTCGTGTTATATGGATCCGTTTATTTTGGTTCTGAAAGTCACATAGTGTGCGTGTCGGACCGGGGGTTACAAGTATGATTCTGGACCCAAATATATCCTGACAGCGGCCAGCAGTGACATGATTTTTCCGAGGCAAGGTCTCAGCGAGAGACACGAGTACAGAACTGGCGATGCATACCCCACCTCAGCAGGAATCTGAATTAAAATAGGGGAGCAAATTTTTGGGGGAAATTTGCAGTACGCTTCGAAGTGCTGAAGAAAACTTGAGATCTAAGTAGACAAACTGGTGAGTATATTAAGATGACGAACAACAAAGTAGACAAAACTGGCTTTTAGGGCGACACGATACATTATTTAAATGCCAGTTAAATGTATGTATATTTGTGATAGAACGAAAAGCTCCAACGTCTCCGAGTACCTGTCACTAGGCAGAATGAGATGAGAAAAAGATTTGAGGGAGATAAATAAAGACGCAGATGTTGTGATGCAGTCCTGGGGCTCCTGACAAAGGCTGGACACAAATCCCTTGAGTAGCTGCCTCAGACCCTGAAGTTCACCAGTTCCAACCAAAAGAGGACTAGATGCTGCGCGCCATCTCCAGCTCATTTAATTTTCGGTTTCTCTCAACTAGAACCTATTCTGCTGTACCGAATTCTTCGCAGCCCACTAACAGTGTAACAACACCTCTTATTCATTCCGTCATATCAGGACCATTGTCACCTCGTCTTTCTCCTAAAACTCTTCCACAATACTTTGCAGAGGATATCCTCCTGCATCATGCATCTCAACCGGCTCTTGTTTGCTGTCAGGAGGCTGCTCAAGGACATGCTGGGCCCCCGGCGCGGAATTTGAGAGACATTCCATATATAGCTTGGGATTATGAAGAATTTGACCGACATATTCGAGCACTGGCCAGGGGTCTGCTCAGTATGGGTGTGAAGAGAGGGGACCGGGTGGGTGTCATCATGGGAAATACTAGGTGAGCAGCGTTATTGGCGTCTCTGGATGAGAAGTTGATCCATTCGGTAGCGCATATGCAATGCTACAGTGGGCTTGTGCCGACGTTGGGGCTATACTCGTGACGGTCAATCCAGCATATAAATTACATGAACTTGTGAATTCTTTTGCTATCTTCTTTAGCGGATGAGACTCACTTTGCCCACAGGTTAGTGCCTTGGGACTCGTTCAAGTCCAACACCTCTTCACAACTCCTCGTATCCGGACTTCGACGTATGTTGAGACACTGTCTCAAGCATTTCCTCAGATCCGTTCCCAACATCCTGGAGAAATTGAAATAAAGGAACTTCCTCAATTGCGTAACTTGATTGTTGTAGATAATGCCGAGGAAGAGAAAGAACGGCTTGGAAGATTGAATATCAAGAGCATGGTTGACTGGAGAGAAATTTTGCTCTGGAGAGAAGATAGCCCTGAAGAGAGAAGATTAGTAGAGCTGAAAAGCAGCCTTAAGCAAGATGACGTCATTAATCTACAATTCACAAGGTTAGTGTTTCGAATGTCAGGATTCTTGTTCCGCTAATCCTACTGTAGTGGAACAACTGGTCTTCCCAAAGCTGTCTCAGCAAGTAAAGATACCAAGTATACAGATAACCGCTAATTATTGCCTAGTTAACACACAAAAACCTTCTCAACAATGGTATTAGCATCGGTCGATGCATGATGTTCGAAGAAAAAGATATATTGTGTAAGTGTATGTTGTCATTTTCACAATGAAACTCATATTCGTCCACTTGTCGCAGGCAACGTTCCGCCGCTGTTCCATTGTTTTGATAAGCCACGAAATGTGTCTTTGTTCTTGCTAGAAAAGCTCATAGTGTTTTTCGTAGATACGCCTTGTGCTAGGAAATCTTGCCGCGTGGACGCACGGAGCCTGTGTTGTTTACCCCTCTCCAGTCTTTGATCCTCCGTCTATTGTAGATGCAGTCGTAGAGGAGAAGTGCACGGCTCTACATGGTGTTCCGACGCACTTTCTGAGTATATTGGATGAAGTTGAAAGACGCAAGGCCGCAGGCGACGCCGTTGATTTCAAGCGGCTTAGGTATGTTCTCAACGAACTCACCTGAATGAAAATAACGATTTCTGTTTGTTAGGACGGGAATTGTTGCAGGCTCACCCGTTCCCATTGACTTGATGAAGATACTCATCGAAGAACTAAATTTGAGAGATTTGACTGTTGCATACGGCATGAGTACGCTAGTCACCTTTTTTTTCTGAACTCCAGTTTGTTTTGATTTTGAAAAATTGAAGCCGAGACGAGCCCTGTGTCGTTTCAATCTACGCCTGCAGACTCTATCATCAAGCGAGTCGAGACGGTTGGCAAAGTTTTACCTCATGTGACGGCCAAAGTGGTAGACTCAAACGGGAACATAGTACCAATTGGTACACCAGGAGAGGTTGTTGTTTCTGGGTATTTATTACAGAAAGGGTGAGCACCCGAGATGGGCCTCGCGCTATCTGCCAATTGAATGAGATTGTTACAGCTATTGGGACGATCAGGAGCAAACGAAACAAGTCATGAGAAAAGACAAAGAAGGGACATTGTGGATGTGGACAGGTGATGAAGGAATTATGGATGAAGAAGGTTACCTAAAGAGTAAGTTGTCGTTGTCTTAAGTCGCATTTCTTGGTTCGCTTATTGTGATCTAGTTGTTGGGAGGAAAAAGGTTTGTTCTGGATCACACTCAAATAATAATGGCTGATCAATTTAGGATATCATCATTCGGGGTGGTGAGGTATGTTTAACTCTTTTCCGATGCTATACAACTACCTTAATACCCTTTTCACAGAATTTGTTCCCAACACAGATCGAGAACGCCATGACAGCACACCCGGCCATCCGGCAAGCAGTTGCAGTTGCCGTTCCAGACAAGAAATATGGCGAAGTTGTCGGTGCATGGATTGTCCGAGACCCTGATACGTCAATATCTAAGGAGGAGATCAGGACCTTAGTAGCCCAAAGTATAAACCCCCAGGTGAGTAGGAAACCTGTTTACACTTGTTGTAGCACTGATTTGTCTCGTCTGCAGAATGCTCCAGAATGGGTCTGGTTTATGGGAGAAGATGGGCATGCCAACGAACTGCCGAAGACAGCAAGTGGGAAGATACAGAAATTCATCCTACGAAAGTGGAGTAAAGAGTTGGCCGACAAAGGAATTGGTGAGATTAGGAGATCTCATGGTCGTTGATCAATCGGATGCTAGTAGCTAATCTGCGTGCTCCCTTGTGTTTGTTATCTTTCTACTTGTCGTATACCTGGACTTCCGTGTTTAATGGTAAGAAAATGTGATGACTCACGTGAACTACATTATTTTTTATCATCAGATTGATAACGCAGTCCGAAGTACCCTACAGTATGTACTGCCACTCAATTGTAAAGCAGGTCACTCGAAACTGACCCAAACATGTAGTGAAAAGAGGAAGACGAAAAGAAGATGAAACTAAACGACACAACATCAGCAGTTAGGGATCAGATGACCCTACAATATGTTGCTTGACCATACAAACGTACCTGGGTCATCCTCCAAGAATGGCATGAGATGTGTGATGACTATCCGGTCTTCTACCTTGTAAGTGAATCGACAACAGTCATTGATGATAGGAGCTCTTGTTTCTAATTCTCGACGACCGCAGAGATAAGAGAATGAGCTGCTGGAACCTCTTCCTGTATTCACCGATGAGAGCGTCATCGAGTGCTCTAGTAGCCCTGGCACATAGGGAAACTGAACTACTAATATGCTTGTGCCATCCTCTACCTTTGAGATAAGATGGTTGGATACTCTTGTTTTGTTGGATTTTAGATTCAAAAATTGGTAGCCTTTTTTTTCTTCGTGATTGAATAAAAAGTTGGTCTAAGCATGGCTTCTAAAATTTCTCCCTGAGGGCATCAAGGGATGCATATGGGTCTTGACCATGGAGAGTAAATGTGTTTCTTGCCTCACTGTCAGCTATGGCATAAATATGCCACTCCTCCTTGCTGGAGCAGTCTCAAGATTCGATCCAGCCATTTTCATTAGACTTGGAAAAAAATTAAGACTCGATGCAATGCTCAGTAAATCGCTTTGGCGAGAATGGTGTGAGGTTTTTTGCGGCCGATAATGGATCGGTGATGATGATACGATTGGAATTTAAAGCCACAGCTTTGTTAATTCGTTGAATGGAAGTTAATTTGGCATGAGGCGGTGATGTCTCATTTTGACCTGCGTTCCGCCCAATGCTACTGTCTTGAAGATCACGTGAACTACAAATCAGAAAGTGGAATGCAAATCTGTCCACTTTGAAATACGTTTCTGTCTTCTCTGTCTCCCTGTTCGTCTCATACCAGGATTGATACTAGAAATGGGAGGAATCTCTCAGCGGGTCCGTATTTATACGCGTGAAGACGTCGAGACACATAAAAATACCAGTAGTTGTTGGGTCTCAAGAGGGGGGAAAGTCTATGATATCACAATCTTTCTGAAGGATCACCCTGGAGGAGACGACGTTATCTTGAATATTGCAGGGAGAGACGTTGAGGAGATTATGAGGGACACAATGGGACACGTGCACTCTGAATCGGCTTATGAAATGCTGGAGGAGTATGTCATTGGGCGCTTAGGAACTGACCAAACGACAGTGCGTGACGGTGCGTAGGCTTCTAATACGACATTTTTTTGGCCAGGAACTTGAATAAACTATAGACTGGGAGGCGACAGAAGACTTTTATCCCGAGGATACTGACTCCGCGAAAGATTATGAGCAGAATGAATTTCTAGATCTGAGAAAACCACTATTGAAACAGATCTGGGAGTCGAACTTCAGGTGCTCTCGCTAGTTCTGTACATTGTTGTCCACTGACATACAATATAGTAAATCATACTACCTCAAACAAGTACACCAACCTCGCCACCTTTCAGAGCCAGCACGTCTGTTCGGCCCAGACTTTTTGGAGGTAGTTCAAACTTTTAGTCCTGCTGCTCAAAACCATTTCAAGCATTCGACAGATATTCACTCGTACCACGTGGTATGTCGTCCCCTTGTTCTGGGGACCGATCGCTGCATACCTGTTCCTTCGTTCCGTCTTTCAATTTACTGGCCCCCTTCCCGACTTCTGGGTCAATCCAACCCTCCCCTCAAGATATATCTCGGTCATTCCTGTCGAGTCTTATATGAAGACAATTGCATGCTTCTTCATCGGAAATATGATTTGGACGATATTGGAGTATACGCTCCATAGGTTTTTGTTCCATGTTGATGAGGTATTACCTGATACCCCGGCGTTCATCACGTTACATTTCTTAATGCACGGTATACATCACTATCTACCCATGGATCGGTAAGAAATGATTCGAGGTACTCTCGCGTTTGCTAATCTGCAATTGTAGTCTTCGTCTTGTAATGCCACCTGCTTTGTTCTTTACATTGCAACTGCCATTTACCCAGTTGGCATATGTCTTGTTTCCTGCCGCTATTGCTAATGGGATTATCGCGGGCTCATTTGCGTTCTGTAAGAACATGAATTTTTCTGGACGCAGTAGATCTAAATTGACTGAGTGATTCATTTTAGATATCCTTTACGATTGCATGCATTATGCGTAAGAAATTACCCTTTTCTCGATTTCTCTGAGAATTTTGACATGAGCTCCCAGCCTCCATCATACCAAGCTCCCGGCCTACATGCGTGAGATGAAAAAGTACCATTTAGCTCATCACTACAAGAATTTCGAACTTGGCTTTGGCGTCACTAGTACGTATATCCCTCCTTCATGCTTGGTCCTTATGATTCTCTCAATCAACAGGCAAGATCTGGGACTATGTCTTCAACACCGTCCTACCCGTCTAAGCCGATATCCAACTGAGAGGAGTGTTTCATGTTCGAATTTTAGATCTAGTATCTGGAAGACTTTGGCAGAACTATTCGAATACCAACTGCTGATAATTCTACTCTGTTCCCTAGATTCCTCTTCGGTGCCCGAAATTGACTTTTAACATAATCATACAATTGTGTTTCATGACAGGGTCCTCGCAGGATGAAACTTTAGGCATGTCGATCATAATGTTACAGCATTGGATATCTGGAGCTGTAGTGGCGAGAGCTTAGGCGAGACTCAATAAGAATGTATCTATATAAACAAGAGAAAACATGGTTGTCATCACCTGAAATTCATAAGGATACACCTAGTTAACTGTGAGGTGTTGCATTGCTGAGACAGTAATGCCTCGGCTCAACTTCGATATCGATGAAGCTACGCTCCTGAAAACATATAGAATTAATTCTCTGAACCCTACGTACGTGTTCCCTCAGGCTGAGGAATTAAATCTCTTTGCTAATTCCCAGACACTCGTAGGAAATGGGAAGACGTTGACCATGATCTTGAGGACTCAGTTGCAGGGGCAATAATGAGTCCGTCAGGTTTAACTGAAGGAGATGGAGATCCATTGGGTTTGGGTGCCTCTATCAAGCACGTTTTTCGTGGTCTCGCGTAGAAATCCTGGTGCTGACATGTGGCCGAAATAGTATCAAGGATTTAGATATGGAGTCTAGTGCGTACCCAACGTAGACCTTTTCGACTGCAGAGCACAGTAACTTAGGCGAGTCCGATGATAGAGGCTGCCATTTTGATCACATCAAAGTCTTTTGACCCGAAGGCATTTCTCTCTGCTATACATCCAAATGCGACCTATCAAGATTTGACTGCGGGCATTGGTCACCTGCAACGATCGATTGATGCTCGCTCAGAGGCCATTCGAGTTCTCGTGGAGGATAATTTTGATAGATTTGTTGCTGTCAAGGCTTCGACTGATGGTGAGTAATTTGTCTCCTTTTTATGAATGGAATCATATTCAGTATTTCAGCTATCCATACCGAGATGAAAGAAGGTATCTTAGCTTCACAGACAGACTATGCCTCAAAGCCTCTTCGAGATCGTTTAAAACGTAGGTCAAGAATGAATGTTAGTTGTAACAACTATCGAATTTGTTTTCGCAGAGGCTGCACAAAAAGCGAATCAGGTGTTTTTACCTGTGTTGGAGAACGCGTCGAGAGCACAGAAATTGCGGACAACATTGGGAGTATTTGAGAGGTCAAAGTTTTTCTTCAACCTCCCGAGTTTTATTATCGAGTCAGTCGAGGCTGTGGGTCGATCTTTTCCTTTCAAAGAGCGATAAATTGAATTTATTAGGGACGCTATGATGTTGCCATGCGAGACTACAGAAAAGGAAAATACATGTTCGAGTCCCGCTCAAGTCAACTACTTTCCGTACGCATTTCCAAAGACAGCGCGGCTTCATCGTCGACCGAACAACAGCAGAAAAAAGTTGTAGAAAAGGTGTGGGTGAGCGTGGAGAAAGCGATGGGTGAAATGCGGCAAGTGCTTAATGCACAACTACAAGACTCGAACAGGAGTTTTGAAGAGCAAGAAAAAACCCTTGAGTAAGTTTGATTCTCACACATAATCACAGAAGCTTAGTGTCGACCTGCACCGAGAATCCTACTCGAATTGCAGGGTAATGATGAGCCTCTATGGACCTTTTTTGATGGTCAACACAAGCAAATTATGGAACAAATGAATAGGACTTATCAGAAGGCGAAGGTCATCGTTCAAGGTCACTCCTTTTCTGCACTTATATGGTGCGTTCACTGACTTTTCGAAGCTACTATCGATAGATCAAGGACAGAGGATTCTGAGCTGAAGATCCTGTTGGCCATACAGTTACGCGCTGCTATTCTCGGGCTTGAAGCATCCGAAATAAATCTTGGTAGACAATCAATTTCCTGTATATCTCTTTCCTCGTTCTCATAGGTAGCTCAGGACAGTCTGAGGGTGAACCTGTGTGGCAGGCCATATTTGACCTTGTCAAGAATATTTCTGAAGTGCTCCTTTCATCATTGCCCAATTTCTGGAAGATTTCCAAAAATTTTATCGACGGAAAATACAAAAAGGTAGGTGCTGGGTTTCAACGTGGTCGACTCGTATTTGATCTTGCCTTTGTCTTGCAATCTAGTCCTTGTCGTCAGGAAGCAGGCGAAGCCCGACTCAATGCCGTACCATGGTGCTTGACTGTGTACGACTCTACATTTCACTGATATCGGAGTTCTTCCTCCTGTCTGACATCGTGGTCATGCTTTCCGCCGGCCCGAGCAAAAATGTGTTACCTATGCTTCCAACGAATGTCCATTCCATTGCAACTGCTTATCATCTTATGAAACTATCGGGGGAGATACATGAAAATGTAAATGACATTAACGGTATGGAAATCTCCCCAGAAGTTTCTTCTGGACTGAAAAGCTTATTGGAGAGCGTCAAATGGAGATTCACTGACATTCTTATGCAAGCGTGGCTAAGAGGTGTGGATCCTCTAGCCTAGTTGACTCTGTTCTAATCTCTTGATGATCAGACGCCAATCTGTTCTATCATCTAGAAGAGTGGAGAGCAGATGCTTCAAATCAACACATTACTCGGCATCTCTCACATATGGAACGATTCCAGCGACACCTTACGACTACCGCATTCAAACTCGCGGGCGGAGTTGATCTCTCATCATCGGTATCGTTTAAACCTGTCAAGCAAAATCCTATTCCGCAGGTGTTCATCACTAGGATCACCAAGGGATTTCTCGATGCGTTATACGCATTCCTGGATGGTCTGGTTTTGCTAGCGTCTGATGAGTCGCCTATCGTTACAGGAAATACTCTTGCTAAAATAGAGTCGTCTGGAACCAATCATCTGGATCTATTCGATCTCTCCGACGGCGTGAGCTCTCTACATTTCTATGATGATACTGGAATGACTCAGTCTGAAACCACTTCATTTTATTTTATTCTTTATGCCTTCGACCCCACTCCGAACCCTAGGATATCCGTCTGTTACTAGTGATATCGAACTTTGAATATCTGGCCGATGTTTTAATCCCGAGCATGTTGGACCAGTTGGAGGTTGCCTTTGGCATTTCATTGATGCAAGACAGGCAGGTGAGTAAGATGGCAGTCATCGCCCGCTATGAGCTTAATTCAGCGAGACTAATCATCCCGGTACCCAGACATTAATGGTTGTGGTTAAAGAGCTTGATAAAACACTCTTTGACGCATACGTCAATCCCAAGTCGGATGCGCTGAAGGCAGTCATGCAGAACGGTATCCTGGATCCTGCGATGGATTGGTACGAGACGCCGCAGCCGACAGGTAAGTTTTCACTTTTTAGTTACTGCTTAAGGAAGTCCTTCAAAATTGTCCTATTCTAGAGGTTCGACCATATATGTATGAAGTTCTCACAACCTTGGTCGGCATCCATGCACAGATATGTAGTGTAGCAGGATCCTTACTGGATAGGACGATGAACAGACTCGTAGATCAACTAGCAGACGAGGGGTTACGGTGTTTTCGTCAAATCAAACGATTTGGCATGGGCGGTATGCTTCGGGTAGGTTCAAACGTTTAAGTCTCTGTGCCCGGAGTTGCTTAACCACTCTAATCAGGCAACACTTGAAATCGAATTTATGCATCAGACGCTTGGCAAGCACGTTACCTCAAATGCAACAGAAAAACTGTCTAGCCTGTATAATAAAATCTCCCAGGCTTACCATCGGCGACCTGGAGATGAAAATTTCCAGGTTAATCTTGATGGTGTGAAGAGAACGCTAGCGGAAACACGGCGGTCAACACAAAGGGAATTCCTTTGCTTCAAACAATCTAAATCATCTGGCAACCGGAGCAATACACCGGGAAGTAGTCGTTCAGGTCACGAAAAGGACGGATCACGCAGTCGTAAAGATCATAGATGAAAAACTCAGACAGATGACTTTATTTCTCCCCCCTAATCAGGACCTTAACTCCCCCTCTGAGTGACTTTTAGACCACAATATGCTTAAAATACCCCTTCGTTAACATAGAAGAATACGCCACCGGATATGAGCTATGTATAAGATGAGAAATGTCATTTTGTCAATGCAATATTGCGGCTGGCCTTTGAAGACTATTCATAGGGAACTGACCCTTCCTGGTTCGGCACTAGCTCTTTAATCTCCTTTGTCCGATGAACCTGGATTTTGATCGGTGAAACTAAGAATGTGGTACATAAAGATTTGGTGTTTCCTATTTGAAAGTGCTAAGATGAATTAAGGTCCTCTTTTCTTCAAGTCACTAAGAGTTTGGATGTCCTTCTGCCGCGAAGAGGACGGACCTATGGCCAGGATCACGGGAGCCAACGTGGATGTAAGCTAGTTTTCTGAAACGAACAACTTAGATAGTCCTCATGAATTTGCTTTCATAGGACAACGATGATCGATCCGTCATCGGTTCCGCAAGTATCAGGAGGTCGCATAGGAAAAGTTCTTCCTGGAAAGGCGGTGTTGTGGTTTCACTAAACAGCGCACATTCATGAACTGCCTTCTGCAGCCGTTGATAGTCTGAAGTAAATGGCATATCATACAAGTTCTGGCGTGATCCAAGAAACAAACAATCTTCTAACCGAGAAGGTCGAGGGGAAGAGACAAACGATGCGTCCGGTGCATATGTAATCAAGAACCATAGTATAGGCAAGAGCCGAGAATCTAGAGCGGGAGACTTATACTTTGTTTGATACCCACAGAAGGGGTAGGTTCGGAACAAGTAGCTAGAAGACCAAGTAATCTTCAAGCCATCAAGTCAACAAGAATGGTGATAATTCCGAGAACTAAGATTCAAAAGGTCAGCCGGGAACATCACGATGCCTTCCTATTGTAATGACGGACCAATCTCTATCGCGATCAAAGCAATAACAATCTGCTCCAACCGTTCCGCGTGTTTGCTTGAAACAGACTCTTTTAGAAGCTGCAACATGTCCTGGAGAACCTAATCAGCGGGATCAGCCAGTCAGTAGAGTTCTCGGAAGCTCTTTGACGAACTTCCACACGTGTGTTCAACAAATTTATACGCTGTGGGATCTCAAGGTAACTTCGGGCCGCATCGTAAAGTGGCTGAAGATCTGGATAGCTCTACAAAATTTTGGTGCGGTGTTTAACTGGATGATGGGGCATCCACGTACCCAGAACACTTCCTGTGGAATATTCAAAATACTGATAAGTGCAAATTAGCCTTCTAGGGCTGAAATACATGAGTTACCGGAGAATCAAGGACAGATCCCACAGAGTTGATATTTGTTCTGAGAAGGAATAACTGTCCAATTTGCTGCATGATTTCTGAAAAATATTAGCCTTGAAGTCTTGAAATCCCAGAGAAATCATACACCTTTATGCGGCATCCCAACCTTACCCGTTTCACTAATGACCTCGGGGACATCCTTAGTCTCCTCGATCGTGGAAGAAATCAATTCCTCGAACTAGGGATCATGGATTTAGAAATATTATCTGTATGCCTCAGACAAGGCTTACCAAAGAAATCTTGACAGACTGGGAAAGGGCATGGGACAATGACAGCTTTGTCCTTCATACTGTGATATAGGTCGGAAAGCTAAAAAATCTTCAAACTTACATATAACTGGATCCCTCACGAAGGGTGATCACATCATTGTAGATCCTATGGAGAGATGAAAGGAGGTCCAATAAAGAGATGAAAAAGGTGCTGACACACCGACTATAGCTGGCATAGTAGTAATTGAGATCCTCCATTTCGATATCATCAGGAGCTGAAAAAATGTTCGACGAGCTCATTTCTTACTAGAACAAGAGTTTACCTAATTTTTCGATTTCAAAGCGTTTTCTAGACGTCGAGCTCAGCAGCGAGCAAGTCACGATGAATGAGAAACAAACACAGACATTGACGCAAGGAAGCGTTTTTCTTGAGCTTCTGTCATCCCCCATATGACCACGGTCCCATACTGGAACATGAAAATTTCAGCCTCATGAGTGGCGATGTTGAAAAAATTTCTTCTCTTCTTCCTCCTTTTTATAGTCTTGTCGTCATCTTCAGGGGTTTCCTGTCTGAGCTCCGAAATTCCAAGAAGATCGCCTAATGGAACAGACCCTGAATGTCCACTAACACTGTTCTGGGGCTGAATTTCATAAACATAAGGAGTATAGATGACGTCGTCAACGAGCTTTGGGCTTGTATGATATGCATTCCTTCTTGCATTAAAAAATTTCATGAGCTCATTCATCCTGTATGAGCTGGAGCGATACAAATTCACGAGTTCTGTATGTGAAACAGATATGAACTACACCCACCTCGCTGTAGCATATGCTGTGACTCTGGGTAAAGATTTGGCTTTCTTTTTCGTGAGCTTCAAGGCATCCCTACGGGCAGTAGCGTCTGGTATGAGCGATATTTGATTGTATATCTGGTGAAGTAAACAAGTCTCGTATTAATAATTGGTCCACGGGTTGCCGTATCTCACAGAAACCTCGAAATCAGCTTCGTTTTGTTCGTTATCTTCACTACTCTCAACATCTCCATCTTCACTTTCTCCGGTTGAGCCGACTGCATCATCATTGGGTCCCGTGGTTTTGTACAGACTTTTGCTAAGAACTGGGAGACGTTCCGGTTGCTCGGGCAAAAGCTTGAGTTTTCCAGCAATTTTAGTGGAGCGATTTGCCCCTCTAGGCTTGTCAAGCAGAGATGTTCTGGAGTCTGAGTTATGCATGGTCGCAGGTAACTGATGTAATTCGGTATCGGGCTCGGCCCGCTGAAGATGAGCATCAATAGTGGTCGCCAAATTTAGCCATTTTCTCACTCTAACTCCGGTGCCAACGTGATGTACTACGCATGCCACTTTTCCATGCGCATTGTGTCCCGCACACATCTATTGCTCGTTATGATTTTAGAGTTTCTAAACCCATCAGCCCTTATGGTCGAGTCCTGAAGTTTAACTGTCATATTTGGTACAAGCATCATCTAATATCCATTTATCCTATCCATAGTACTGGATACCAGCATGGTAATCAAATCCCCAACAGGTATGCATATTATCACGCAACAATCCAGGATAGATATCCATTCTGCTGAGATGACACAATCTTCTCTGTAAACCTTTTCTGATGGTGCAGAATCACCAGGGTATGTTGAAGATGAGCTGGTGACCCACCTTGAGGCTAAACCTTGTAGAGACCTCTGCCAAGAGGGAAATTGATTTACGAGCGAAGCAACCAGCGAGCATGAATTTCCCCACATACACATGCTGACACTGCGGCTCATACAACCCATGCATGCTCTGTTCGCCGTCAAAAATCACTCGGATAAAGATATTTCTTATTTCCCCACTGGAACCATGTTGTAGGATGCAAATTGAAAATAGATTTACGCAGGGTGCCGAGAGTCGGTGAAAACCACCACAATGTCTGAGCCTTAAATCTACTTGCTTGATTGGCCATGTTTTCAGAAAAAGGCGAGCGGGTTGGGCTGTACTAGAAAGTCACATTTAATCACTGTCGACGCTAACTCTGCAGCACCCTCACTCTTGTCTTGATACTTGGGCTCTACTTGCTTGAAGCACCAGATATTCATACATGTGTACCATCTTTCCCATCAGTCAGCTTGAGACATTCAACAGTAACAGTGTTACATTGCTGGCACTTGGCAGCAACTCCTCACTTATTCAATAATTCCTGATGCCAGCTTTGCATAAAATTGACCACTCTAGGGTCAAGCAGCAGGAAAAGCAGCTTGAGTGTCATGTTGAATGTAGTAAAACACGTTTCAGTTCTTCGAAGGGGGAGATGGCCTGGGAGGAAGAATGATGCTACTCGAAAATATGTGAGAGGAGAAGCAATGAGTGAAGTCAAATCCCCATGCCAAGATGTCCGTGATAGTATCGCTTTACCACCACGGCGCATCGTTCTGGGACTGATAACATATGACTGAAGTTATTTTACGAAACCATGAGAGCTTGATTCCCGCGGCAACCAAAACATCGTGGTGTGTTCCGACATTTTTGCATATCGCTGAGTAGGAGGTAGTCCATCGATTGGGCAGATAAGGGACCTCTTGGTATTAGCCGCGGACAACGTGTAACTTTTCCGCACACAGTGCATGAGACGAGGAATAATACTGAGAGCTAAGGATTCATACTTACAACAGCTGGTTGGGAAGGGGTGGATATTAATTAATCATCACACGAGATTTTGGCTATTATAGTATGCTGTTCTGCGCCGATATAATGCCAGCCTTTGAAGCGTAACCGTGTCGTGAATCCCAGAGAAGACTAGGAGATCCAAGCTTATGGTATGAGTACACTGAACACCTCTTTCGAATCTAGATCATCGAGTCACCGTAGGGCTGCCAAAGGTTCAGTCCTGGGGTCAAAGAGGATCAGTAGTATACTGTGCAGTGAGCCCATTCAAACTTTGCGATCCGAATATCACGCTTTCCTGCAGTAAGCGTGGGGAAAGAATAACTGACTACCGTTCTTCTGTCTCCTAAGAGTTGTGGCCCCGAAGATATACTCCGTGAGAAGCGAGCTGGTCGAGGATAAGTGGGCATTGCCGTCGATCTGGGCCCTGATCATCGTATTGGTGTGCTCATATTACAGCTATGCCGCCGACAGGCGGAGCAGGGTGGAAAGAATAGATAATCTTTCCCAGCTTCGGTGATGAATGCAATCAATCTTAGTTCAGTCAACAGATCACACGCAACATGCGATATGAATTTCCGGTTTTATACATGCTCGCGGCTTATACTAGGTATTGAGAAACCTTGGGTATCACTGAGGAAGAGTTTTACATAGACTGATCTCAGCAGTCCAGCTGGAACAGATACGAGAGACTTCCTGAAGTCGTATAACTATTCTTCAGACGAGGATCAGGGGATGAAACGGCGCAGCAATTGTTCGTCAGTCGGATCCCTTCGTGGAGGGGAAATATTTCGGAGGTACTCCAATGGGACGAGCTGTCCTGTTGGAAAATTTTGTGTAGGTGAGGATGCACTTAACTGGTGAGATGGGCCAGAGGAAACGGTGTGTTGGTTTGACTGCTGAAGGTACCGACTACGAGAGGTAGATGATGAGCCAAGTGGATAAGCATGTAACGGAGGTGTTGTGGACGATGGAGGGATCTCCCCAAAATGAAAGTCACCGCTATGTGTCCGGCTATCTCGTCTAATCTTCCCAATTCGAGCGCTCTTGAACCATCCTTCAGGAACGTTCACATCCCCAACTCCTGGTACTTCATCTACGGTTCGCAACTCATCAAGCTTGATTTGATTAAAGTAGGCAGCTGCAACGCCATGAAGTCTTGAGTGCAATTGGATACGTACATGTACAGCTCAAGACATACTTAAGTGCCACTTTCTTACGATTCCCCGGGTACGGTCAGCAGGCAACGAGACAAGTACACTGTACGTCTGTTTTATCAATAGTTCAGGATCCAGGGCCCCTTTTGGATCGGGAGGGAATGGTATCACTGGTGTTTGTCCAGTCGAAGGCCTCCTTAGGAAAGATAAACATGTGTGATGTTTCCTAGTAAGTCAACAACAATCTACCTCATCCTCTGTGCCCAAGGAGTGACTGAGTTGGCTCCATCATCACTCAAATCAGGTTCTTTTTGATGGTAGAACAGGAACTCCTTCATGTCAAGTCAGCACTAGAAGAGGGGAAGGCGGTAGGAGACTCATACATCGCGCACGCCTGACAGCCATCGGATAAGTCAGCTGTGATGGCTATAAGAATCCAAAGTCACGAATACTACATACGACTTGGTCCCCAGCCCATCCCGTCAGTCCTTTAGTTGAGGTCAGGACAAGGTGGAACGTTATAGTCAAGTACATACCATCGTTCCATGCCCAGGCCAGTGGGTTCGGTGTTGGCACCACGCTCTTCCCTAAACGTAATCATATCAGCGCACTCCTTGCCTCCCGGACCAATTATTGAACAACCAAACATATATGTTCCCCGGCATGATAGCTCGTCGCTCCTCACCATCTAGGCGCCGAGTGATGAGGGGATAACGATGGAAAGCTACGGCAGTGAAAACCAGCAATGCGTCAGCAGCCGAGCGAATGCGGACATTCTGAAGGGTCGGGAACTGCATAATAAGATATACAAAGTGGATGAGGGTCAGAAAGGAATAAAGGCCGAGCAGGAGCAAACCTATTTAAAGAATACAGGCGATAGCTGAGCCGCAGGGCCGACCGAAAAACGGATCTGCGAAGTCAGAAATCAAAAATTTGGCTTGTAACAAGACCAGTAGAGCACATGTATGATCTCAAAGTTGGAACGTAAGAACCCAGCCTACCATTCACACGTTAGTTTACGACTGTTCAGATGGGAGTCGCTCGCAAAACGGAGCGGACAACTCCCAAGAACCGATTTTTAGAGCACTGTACCTGAGAAAGTCAGTATCGAGATAAACACCGACGTGCTAACTCTAAATAATTCTAAGGCTATCTTAGATCGGAGATCCCGAATGCCGATTTGAACTGTAATTGAACTGTAAATGCAAGTATCAAATCAGATGCTTACGCCTGTTGAGAAGTATCATCACTGTGTTACAAACCCTGTGTGACTCTCAGAAGCTGGGTGCCATATGGAATGTCCCTTCATGAGGTCCCGGATAATTTAGGTCCCAGCTTGAGCATCTGAATTTGATTAGGCTATGGAAACGTTTTTCCCGCCGATCTCAATAGCTAGGGCTGATAGTGAATTCAAGGTTAAAGGAAATACGATTATACGGTGACCGAGGGTACGCAAGGAAAGACAAAGTTGATTTGCTCATTTCAATATCTGTGACTTAAGATTGATCTTAAATAGGATAGGGGTTGAAGTTTCGATCCGGTCGCAAGTCTTGATAGTAGTGTTCATCATTTATCGATGTTTCTTGAACTGGGAGACAGCCTATTGTATTATGAGAGGCAATTATGGATCAATGGCAATAACTTGATGCGTCGGCATTGTGTTATGACATCATCATCTCATGTGGCTTACCATAGTGGAACACCTTGAGGACCTATAAATACCCTAGTTTCTGTTGGAATATAACACTTCATGTGGGCTCACAGATTGATATACAGTATGATCTTTCTGCGGCGAGTCATTCAGTCTGCCCTCTAGTGTTTGGGCTATAGCCATCATCAGGTATTATTTTGTATCTTTAATCATAATTTCTACACGAACATGCCATTGTCGCCGATTCGGAAGTGGTAACTCATGGGTTGAACTCTGTTCTCCCAGGGTCGTGGACGGCTAATTCCAGTCCCTGTCACGAGGCCGTCAAAAAAAGAAAAGATTATGCCATCAGACTCTTTATGGACGAATTTGCGTCACGAATGTCTGACAGAGGGTATTCGAACCCTGCATGTCTTCTTTTCTCATAGACCTCCATTATACTCACGGAACTAAACCATTAAGTCCATGATGGCATCTTTGTTCAAGAAGGCTTGTGGATTGTGTCTTTAGAAATGATGACAGAGAATATGGTAAAGTTGATCTAGGATCTGTTTGGAGATTGTCAATTACTATGAACCAGGACAGGGACCTGATCATCTCAAGTTGTGGGAAATTCGAATTGAGATATAAACAGCCGATAAGCTGAATCTTTTCATTTCCTGATTAAATAAGATAGAGCAATAACATGTCACCTGCCTCGCAGGTGGTCATGGCAAACCAAGAATCATCACAGGAGACTCGGAATAAGTCCTTGAGAGACAGACGCACGAGAGCACACGCTAAATTATAAGATCATTGTCTGATTTGGATCGTGCTGCAAGCTGAACCAAGCATGTGTGAATCGGGTTCATTAGAGAACATGTAGCTACAATATCAAGAATCGATCTCGGATGATCCAACTCGATGCTCTGCAGAGATGATGAGGGAAAGGCGGACTATTAGCAAGGCATTGGACAGACCTGATTGAGGCAAGATGGCAGGCAGATAATCTGGAATCTCGGTATAATGGATCTGTTCCCGAAAGAGGTAGCGTATCCTGAGTGCCTTAGGAATGCAAGGGGCAGGGTCAAGAAATCCTTGTAAGCCCAGCTGCACGTGCAGAAAGAAGAATGTCAGAACTCGATTTGGCAGGATTATCAAAGTTTCATCACCTTTGCTTCTTCTCCTTCGGCAATGAAGAGTTGTGAGTTTCTGATGACGGCCTGAAGAGGAATTGTTACATCAAGACTCAGATCTGGTGTATTTTCGCTCGCTTCGGCTGACCCATAGTTGGCTTCAAGTATGACTAGGCCTAAAGTGGATATTAGGCAGCCTCTAGCCAGTAGAAAAATTCTACTAGCCTTGCTTTGACTTTTCAGTTTGGTTGCGTCTGCGAGCAAGGTCTCGCAGCATATGTTCGACGGCATTTCTCTCTCGTCGTTCTTCTGGGTTTTCCAAGCGCTTGCGAGCTATACGAAGGTGACTGCCATAGAGCATCTTTTAGTGGATGGATAACACAAACCCTCAGGAAATTGTAGACACACAAAAGTCTCCGAGTACGACGACGGGGAAGAATAACAAAACGGTACATAAGGAGACTTGTCAAAACCGGTAAAACAGTTGTGATCAGTGCCAATGATGGGTCATACTCGGAAGAAAGTATGACCGGCATTGAGAACTGCTGTTCTAAGCGGGAGATGCTGCACAAATAGAGGGTTGAGTGACTCAGCAACATGAACGGAAAAAACACACTCAATTCCGAGGACAACCCCAGTCCAACTTAGGGTTGTTGTCATGCTTATTTCGAGTGATTTTGAGGGGATCAACCACATGGCAGAAAAGAACCAATTTATGCCAAGGGCGCCGAGAGTTAAGCCGGTCTTGAACGTAGTTCCTAATTCAAGTAGATCCACGCCCACTTCACCAACTAGCTTGATATCCTGTTCCTCTAAATCCAGTCCATGAGACATAAAAATAACTCCTGTTTCCAATCCAGACAGAGAAGAGTTTTCTCCGCAACTGTCATGTCTGTCGGCAGTGGGTTGAATACCAAAAGGTTTGAGTGATGTGAGACGAAGCTTCACGTGAGGCCGGCGCCCAACGCGGACGTCAATTGTTGCCTGCTCGTTCCTTGTTCGAAAAAGTTTCCGTGTCAAAGAAGCACTTAGAATAGGTTGCAAGAAGAGAGGAGCACCCAAAGAACCGACAGCTCTGATAGTGAAGGCATTCAAACCATCTTGATAGGATGATTCCAGCCGAGTTCGGAAAGGAAAGGTTAGGTACACGAGGGCCTGTATGAAATCTGATAAACATGTGGACGGACCCAAGGTGTAGTTGAACTCACTGAACTCGACAACCGAGGAGAAAATTGATGCTGTACAGTTCCAATAACATCTAAGCGACGTATGTCACTTCTCATTTGAGCACCTAGTCCGAAACTGGTCCTGTCATTAAATTTACTCTGATAAGATATATGAGTAAAGATCAGAATGTTTGAAGAGGAAGTGATTTTTAACTTGGATTTTGTGTCGTAAAGTGTAATTCATAAGTCCAACGCCAGATATTCGATCAAAGATAGTCGCCTGTTTAGGGCCAAACAGAGGGACTGCATATACAGAGCATTGGAGAGTGCCCTGTGGTGATAAAACTTCATTTTGACGAGCCTGCCTTAGTTCACTCTTCATTTTGGCTAATTTCTCCCGAACCTATATACAAGAACAATTTATTATCAATCAGGAGCAAGAAAAGAGATTCCATGCACATCGTCCAATGAACTTGATCGAAGTCCTTCAGGCCAATCAAGGGCGAGGCCACGGTATCCTACACAGCAGCGTTAACTCTATGAAATCTTGAATAAGTGGGCGGCTTACCCAGTTGATCATAAACCTCTCTTTCTACAGTTAAAACACATATTCATACTTCAGTCGCTTTGCAAGCGTACCGAAGAAAAGGGTTGGATAAAACTGATGGAGACGCTGAATAGAGAACAAGCTTGATTGAGAGCGAGATAAACCTTCATATGCTTTCTGTATTCTGAGAAAGTTTTGAGTAGCTATTTCTTTGGATTCTGGATCTTGTTGCTTGTCTGGATGGAATGCTAGCGAAAGTGTCCGATATCGCTCGTGTACTTCGCTCAGTGACGCGCCTTTGCTAAGGTTGAGAACATGGCTATAAAACTAAAGTTAAAACGATGTTGACCAAGGAGCTGGAAGTAATTTACTAAAAATAGTTCTCTGGATACTGATCTCTGGCTTCTTTAAGAGACGACATACAGCTGGCGATGCACGCGTTCGGTGAAAGACGTGTCTAGATCAATACAAAGTCACGGTCCATTATACATAAATGGTGTGGGAAATTAAACCCTAATTTGTAAGGATATTGTTTGGCCCAATCAAAAATTCTAATTGTGATTGTGATCTTTTTTGTGTTGGAAGAATTGTTATTGCAAGCACAGCAATTGTGGACGACTGACCGAAAATTCACTGAATGATATGACATGGGTTAGTGTCTCATAGCTTATTGCAAGTCTGCTTGACATGAATTTAACTCTTATGTCTGTCATGACCTCGTGACACATAGGCAAGTTTTTAGTATCAATTACGTAATGATTCTTTCTTAGACTGTCTCCTGGGAAATCCAAATATTGCTTGGGCAGAATTCCTGTAAATATTCTTTTTAGCTTTGTTCTCAACAGAGCCAGACCTATTTCCAAGTTAACCATCAGTCAGAAATTCAATTCTTCAGGTCTCACCCAGTCTTGGACTTGACAATGTCAAATCACTTTTCAGTTCGGGGTTTCAAGCCTACTAAGGGTTATATTTCATCAGAGTTTTCTTTTATTTCTTTATTTCACAATTGTTATTCCAAGATGATATCTCATTCTTAAGAGTGCTTATTCTAAGAGCAAGGTATATCCATTTTATCCTGAGCTTGAGAGTAAGTTCTATCCTTGGGTTACAGTCCACCCTTGTTGATACTCTGAGGGTATACTCTGGTCCTGGTGGGCCCTACTTAAATAGAATACACTCATCCACAAAGTAGAGTATATCCCTAGGGAAATTAGTACTAATCTATCCTAGGATTACCCTTGGGGGGCTCAACTGCAGCATCATGATTATACCAAATTCCCTTTGAGCTTCCGATGATGGCCACAGGATCACAATACTGATAACTTACAGCCCTCATCTTCACAAATTGTACTCTTAACTTGGAGCTGAATGCCAAATTTGACACTGTGATGATAATCTGTCAATTATCTAATTCCACATAAGTCACGATATGATTTAACCAGGCACGGCAGGAACCGACGGGAAATTGTATCATAACGCACGTCAACCTCATCTATAGGCCTTCAACAGCTACATATCCTAGTGCCACTTGTGAAATGTCGAAATAGTGCGACGGGCATCACGATTACATAAGCACATCGCCACGTCGTCCTGACACGTTATACTTCAGTTGTGGTCGCTGAGCTACCAACAATCTTCTCCTCTCCCATCATGTCTTCAAGAATTAACATAGGGCGTCCGCAAACTAACACTTACAACATCGATCCACATGGATTGGCTAACTCTAGGCCGTCCTCAGGTTACAGAGCTGCTAACCCAGATGATCCACTCGAGAAAATTCGGGCCGTTGGTAAACAAATCGAAGACTATATCGAGATTTATTCGCAACCACTGAAACCTTACTTGCCCGCGATTGGACGTTTCTTAATTGTTGTAACTTTCATAGAGGACGCGCTGAGGATTGTCACACAATGGGGAGATCAGCTATGGTATTTGCAACAGTACGAATTGGTTGTTTGTTTCGCGCTCTGGTGGTCTCATCCTCTTCATTCTTAGGCACAGAAAGTTTCCTTGGGGTCTCTCCCACCTGTTTCTGCTTATCAATGTCCTGGTCAGTTGTTCATATATCTCAATTCTCCGCTGAGTTTGAAGCCACCTATTTAGATCATGTTAACCGGCTCACTTGCAGTCATTTTGAAAAGATTTACGGAATATGCCGTTGCGGGTCTTCTCGGCGTTGTTGTCATCCAAGGATTCGGTTATGGCCTTATCTTTGACCTAAACTTTTTCCTCCGCAATCTGAGTGTCATTGGTGGCCTTTTCATGGTGTTCAGCGATTCTATGATCACTCGTAAATCCGTCTTTGCGGGTCTGCCTACCCTTTCTGAGAATGATCGTAGGAAATAGTAGTATGCTTTTCCTTTTCCAGGAACTCGATAGCTTACACTCTGTTCCAGCTTTCTCCTCACAGGTCGGGTTCTTTTGATTTTCCTTTTCCTTGGTTTCATTCTCCAGGGAGAATGGAACTTCATCCGCGTCTTCGTCTCCATCGTCGGCCTTGCCGCCTGTGTCATGGTTGCAGTTGGTTTCAAAGCCAAATGGTCTGCTGCCTTCCTCGTAGTAGTGTTAAGCATATTCAATGTCTTTGCGAATAATTGGTGGGCTGTTCACTCGGCTCATCCGCAAAGGGATTTCCTAAAATATGATTTCTTTCAAACATTATGTGAGCACTTGTATTTTACCTTTCTCTTGCTTTGTGGCTGATTTTTCACAGCCATCGTCGGTGGCCTTATCCTACTCGTCAATATGGGACCAGGTGGCTTTTCTGTGGATGAAAAAAAGAAAACATACTAGTTCATTCTCCCTACGACAGTCGTCGTATGTATTAGTCCGATAGCCCCGGAAAATAGTTTGGTACACCTGTGTGTTTTTGCCCTGCGTGTCTTCGTGGATTCTTGAGAATTTGTTGATTCTGATGGCCGTTGTTAGCCATTGAGAGATGTGATGATATAGTCAACAAACTCGGTATTTGCTCAAGGCCACGAGGTTGAAAGAAAAAACCATATTTATAGGTGGTTCTTATAGTAACCTCTCTTGATGCCTCAGGAGTGCCTTGCCCATGATGGTGAATATTGCGTGCCCATCTATTTTGGCAAGACCACAGGGGCGAGGCTGAAGTCCTAGTGGAATACTCGAATTCATGGTAGAAGGTTGAGATCTGATACTTTGCTACCAGTTCATTATTTCTAAACCAAAGAATCAGAGCTACCGGTCGCTCCTTCTCGGGGTTGAGGGAATGCTGCATATGGCCAAATTTGATCGGCATTCCGCGCTCGCAGCAGACGAGGCGTACTCCGTCATTGAGCAAGTACTCGGGAATGAACCCATGATATTGCGCCGAAGAACCATACGAGTATATACGAGATGACACCCAGAGACTTCTGAAAGGTATCATATGCGGTATGGAACCTCAGGCTATGTCAAAACAACCGTGTAATATATGAGCAAAAGCTGCCGGACAATCTGTTTCACTATCCGGGATTGCACATCCAGAGATGTCGTTCGACCTGATATCATCTTTTCGTTGGCAAAGCTGCGGGCATCTAACGTCCGACTGACTTACATTTGCCTCAGCTCAGAACCAGGGAATTTAGATAAAGCATTTTTCGGGCCTTAATGGCCGGCGCCGATCGTTAATTTGAAGTTATTTGAGTTTGAGCTAGTTTGATTCTCCGAGTCCAGCATGTCAGATACAAAGTCTTGCTCCCAGCGCCAAGCTTATTAAAGGCCTTTTGTAAGAGTGCCGTGATAAAGAACACGTTCTTTCTATACTACTAAGAAGGCGAGTGAGTAAACGAGGTAGACATAGTGTCATTATTGCGTCTCAGGTGTAAAATTAGCTCATAGGTTCTTCAAATTCACAGTCAGAGTTCTCGTGTGCAAGAGGCGTATCAGTGACTTCGATGTGCTCAAATTTGGGAAATGTTTGCTGAGTGTGTTCATGATTTCTGTCAGACCTAAGGAGTGATCTGAGCCAAGATCCGAGCTTCGAAGTCTGAACTGGAAAGGAAAAATCCGTAGCTCATGAGAAAAATATATTCGAAGCCGAGTCATTTTTGAGACCAACTTTGTTTTATGTGCATTGTTCGGGGTATCGTTTTCTATGATATTCACTCACGAGACAGCCCAAATATCAAACACTGATAGAAGCTTGAAGCGTGAGCTGGTATAATTCATTATTATCTCAAAGCTTGGAATATCAGTCCCAGAGCATTGTCAGCACTCAAGAGAGTCGGAGGATACAGCTCAGTGAGATCTCTGGCGACGACATCACATGAAATAAGACGGGACACCCATGGCTGGGAGATGAAATTTGTCAAGTTTCTGAATGATCAGTTCCGATTAAATGAGGGATCAGGTTATGTCAGCATCGCTGGCAACCGTGATAAAGCTGGGGAGTAGGGCCGAGAGTGTATCAGACATTTTGGCAGGGACGGTCAATGAAGCTCAGAATCTGTGTGTATAGGCGAGGAGAAGTTCCACTACGCGGCACTCTTTGGAAGCACTGTCTTCTGCGATCATGCCGTGGTTTCATGAAGCGCTTCAGTTTGATGATTCTAAACAGTTTTCCAGAAATAGTTCTTGATGATATAGGAGACGTACGTCTCGAATGACCAGAACGAGGATAGGTTATGGCCGTTTACCACCGGAGCTTCGAGGAAAGAGATTGAAGCAGACGCCCAAATAGTAAGACCTGTGAGCTAAGCTCAGGCTTGGCTGGTCGTATGAGGGGTTGAAAATTGTGCTTCCTCGCAATGGTCGTTTCGAATCGACTGTACACACATCTTGATTACAGAATCACGTCGCACATCACGCCTTGACCAAATAGCGATCTGCGCTGAGCATCCAGTAATCTATTGAATACCTTTTATTCATTCCAATCCCGATATCTGTCATCATTGGCCGCTTCATAAACGCCATTCTAATGTCAAGTTATACCCAGTTTGATGTACAGTACACCAACCCTACGACTTTGCAAGCTACCTGCCGGAGATGATAGATTATATAAGACTATTACCAACTCCCTCTTAAGGACTTCTCTTCCTGTATGCGTCCTGAGACTAAGCCCTTGTTGATTGGAGTAAAGTTCCTCAAAAAAATGCACTACGATTGGGCCAGTGCATCACTGCAGACCAATCGAGAGAACTCTTTGGGGTGTATACCAACGTATGAATGCCAGGGGTAGGAGTTGCGAGCTGTTCATTCGTCATTGGGATTAGGTGTTGGATTCTATGCGAGCCTGCGCGATGCACATGATGGGATCAATTGATGTTGGTATGTAGATAGATATATAAGTAGTGTAAGTAGTTTGTATTCGCTATCCGTTTGTGCCCTCCCCCGATCGTATTTCAACATTAGGATGGTGGGATTGGATTGCAGGTTATCCAATTCACTACTGCTTCCACTGTGGACCATCACCTTCACTAGATGCTCCACACACAAATTATCCAACATCACATGTAGCCACACCACTGGTGTATTCCCTTGAATCAGACTGCGTACTTTGCTTGTAGCAATCAACACTGGATGCGAAGCAGCATACAAATTCATATGGTCACTCTACAAGAAAACATGCCCTTTTTGTCACTCCACCATAGACTGACTTCGAATCTCCTAGCGTAGATTTTCTGCATCATGACACCGTAATGCTTGCGGCGAAGAAAAAGTAAAATTTTCAACTTCGCCCACATCATACTCCTTCCTCCCGTAGATATGCCCCAGACATTGGGCTCTTTGTAGCCCTCCGCATCTTAGTACTAGTTTGCTTGTTGCGGAATAGAAATGCTGAATCCAAAAAAACAAAAAGTAGAATCACGTGGTCTAACGAGTGTCTTTTTTGGTGAACGTCTTGTATCACAATCACATTACCCTCAAACCCCAGGTGAGGTGACAGGATTGGAGAAAGCGTACCGTGCTGCCTTATTACTGCAAATGGTCAAACGTCATTATTCTGCACCGCACTCGGAGGACGAGTGGAATGAGCAAGACGATGTATCGTCATTGTTTAGCTCCCCTGATAATAAACGAAAAGAGCAGAAAAGTAACAGAGTATCATTACCAAGAAATGTTGCTGCCAGGAAAAAACGGAGACTGGGAAACCAAGCGCAAGAGACAACCATTCAGAGCGGAATTATTGCAGTTAGGGATTCTTCGCACTCCAGAACCCTTCACTTAATTAGGTCGCCTGGACCCATGCGCACCGCTCTGCTGAAATGGTTTGCTACAGTAAGGGATTCACGCGGAATGCCGTGGCGCAAGTCATTCAAGCTCTCTCAAGATCCTGAACAACGTTCTCAAAGGGCGTATGAAGTGATGAGAACGTTAATCCTGAACGTATTTGGGGAAATCTAATCCGTTCTTAGGTATGGGTATCCGAGATAATGTTACAACAGACTCAGGTCACTACGGTGATACCTTATTATAATCGTTGGATGGAAATGTAACGTTTCTTCAGGTTGTCTGTTAGTCAATTTATTGATAGATTGTACTTTAGGTTTCCAACTCTGAGTGACCTAGTGGGTTAGACTTCGCTTTTGATAGTGCACTTCTGAAGCAGTCTATTAGGCCCAGGCGAACGTAGATCAAGTAAATGCTCTGTGGAAAGGTCTTGGATACTATACCCGAGCTAGTCGCCTACTTGAAGGGGCCAAGAAGGTTGCGGCAGAATATAACGGAAAGCTTCCAGATAACGCCAGAGAAATGCAGAACAATATTCCCGGAATCGGCCGGTATAGTGCTGGAGCCATCTGTTCTATAGCTTATGGTGAAAAGGTTCCGGTCGTAAGCGAGACACTTGTGTTTCCCCGTAAATCCTATTCACTATGAAAATAGCTTGATGGGAATGTACATCGATTGCTCAGTCGGTTACTTGCGCTTCATGCTCCACCAAAGGCTAGGGCAACTCTCGACTTGCTCTGGGAGGCGGCGGATGTCATTGTACGAGAAGGTAACAAGGCCGAGCCTCATCTTATCCAAACATTGATCTTTGATGATAGACGCAGAGAATGAGCATCCTGGAGACATCAATCAAGGTCTGATTGAACTTGGAAGTACTGTTTGTACCGTACGAGGACCATCTTGTGCCACATGTCCTCTACGACCCTGGTGTGCGGCCTACAAGTTGACCTACGACAAGGGAGATGTGGTAGATGTCCCTTGTCTCACCGAATTCACCAATTACTCAGCTCAGCTCACAGCCTCCGCCCGACATAGAGGACATTTGTCCTGTTTGTGAACCTGTGTCAGTGGAACTAGCAGTTACTGCGTTTCCCATGAAAGTTGACCGCAAAAAAGTGCGAGAGGAGCTCGACATTGTCAATGTAGTAGAATGGCGACAGAATTTCAACTCCGATGAACGGTTCTTTCTTCTTGTCAGGCGTCCTGAAACAGGTATACTGCTTTACGTTGAACTCATTTTACTGTCCTCACTTCTTGCCAGGTCTACTTGCTGGATTGTATGACTTTGCAACGTCAGCAAACATCTCCAAAGGACTGACAACAGAATCCATCAAACCACTGTCCTTGAAATACCTCGGGGAAATTTTTGGATGTGTGTTCCGAGATGATGAAATGGTGAATTCAGACGTGAATTCTCAGAAAATCGGGCTTACTCGAGTTTCTGTCATTGGTGATGTCTCTCATGTTTTTTCGCATGTCAGGAAGACCTACCGAGTGGTTTGGATTCTCATGACAGGCGGTGGTAAACCACCAATGCTTCGCAAAACCAAGACGTCCGGGTCATCCAAGAAGCCTGTACGAAAATTAGAGAAAAAAATGGAATCACAGAGAAACTCGGATCTGCACATGGATTATTCATGGACACTATTTGATCAAGTAGTCGACGCAACGTGAGTAACCCAATGTCAATCCAAGACCCGTTTAAGATGTTTCGATTAGCATGGGAGCAGGTGCATTGAAGGTTTGGAAATTGACAAACGCATTTTGGGACAGAATGCAACAGCGTGGTCCTATGTTTTTGCCAGAGAAGTGAACTCTAATATCCCTGCCGTATGATCTAGAGCACAGAGAAAACACGTATTATTCTTGGTTCGCTGCTAGGGGTTGACTATGAGTATCCGAAGACAGTCTCTGCTGTTGCACTAACCTGCTTCTGAAACTTATATTGAGCGCACCAACTCCTCTGAGACCACTTAAGAATGAAATTTCCTCGAAGACTGCAAGGGCTCAGGCAAGGTGTGAGTATTCTGCATATGTGAATATAGCACATGTTCTGCTTATGAGCAGAACGTCAGGAAATAGACAGCACCATCTGAGATGATGTTCCCTAGCTTCGTAATTTTCTCTTGTATATGAAAACGGGGACACGAAACAATCACATCTTGTTTCCCGCGTACATTGGCTCCAATCCTATCTCTGAAATCATGTGACCTAGGGTCATGAGGAAGATTTCTTCAAGGGATACTCTCGTAATCTCAAAAAAAAAGGCAATGGATTACTCTAATGTCAAGGTTTATACCGTCAACGGAACAACTGCAGGATCATCATCATCTCTTCCGGACTGGTTAACTCGTAAAAGGGCAGCAGCGGGAAGAGGCAAACGAGCAATACGAGAACAAGTGGAAGGAAACATAGAGCTCATTCAAGGTTTCGAGTTTCCTGAAGCCAGTAATCGAATTAAAACTACTCGAGACGGACGCCATGTCATCGCAACAGGAACTTACAAACCTCAAATACGGGTTTGGGACCTAGATCAATTAACACTCAAGTTTGAGCGACACACCGATGCTGAAAATGTGGATTTTGTTGTGCGTGAGTTGTTTCCTAATTTGCTCCTCAAATTTGCCATTACTATATGGGTGACCCCTTTTGCTGAAACTGAGAAATATTTTTTTTTAGTGTCTATCTGAAGATTGGACAAAATCGGTACACTTACAAAACGACCGAAGTGTCGAACTCCATACCCAAGGCGGCTTCCATTATCGTACCCGAATACCTCGTTTTGGTCGTTCACTGGCTTACCATTTCACATCTTGTGATACTTACCTCTCCGCCTCTGGGAATGAAATATACCGATTGAATCTCGAACAAGGACGGTTTCTGAAACCACTTTTGCTTGAAGAAGACGAAAATGATAGAGAAATTCTCGGTGTGAATGTCATTGACATTAACCCTGTCCATCAGCTTCTTGGTTTTGGTATCGATGGGAATGGGACTACACAGTTTTGGGATCCACGCTCACGAGCAAGGGTAGGGACATTACGGCTACCAAATCAGAGACTTCTATCATCCGCAGGAAAAGGTTCAGATGAGGTGTTGAGTGTCACAGCCATCGCATCGAGGTCAGATGGACTATCTTATGCTATCGGAACGAGTACAGGACATACCTTGCTCTATGACATTCGTGCTACTCGTTCATATGCCCATAAGGATCAGGGCTACGGGCTACCTATCAAAAAGGTCATTTGGATAGAAGGTGGTAGCAGAATGGCAGGAGACGGTATGGTACTCAGTGCGGACAAAAAAGTAGTGAAAATTTGGGATCGAAATTCGGTACGTGTATCCACTCCGGTATTCTGATATTATCTCATCCTCACCATCTCACTCTAGACCTCAAACAACTTCGTGTCAATCACACCTGCTAATGATCTGAATGACATCCACCACATCCCTGGCAGTGGCCTTTTAATGACTGCCAACGAAGGCATCCAAATGGCAGCGTACCACATACCTCAACTTGGACCTGCACCGCGGTGGGCCAGCTTCCTCGAAAATATCACTGAAGAGATGGAAGATCAAACAGCACGTTCTGTGTATGAGGACTACAAATTCGTAGAACGCAATGAGCTCGCAAGGTAAAACGTCATTCCTTCGTGGCTTAATAAACATGATTATTGAAATTTTCATCTCTTTTACGGTCAGACTGGGCTTGGATCACCTCGTTGGGACACCTATGCTCAAATCTTACATGCATGGTTACTTCATCTCTCTCAAACTTTACGACGCAGCGCGTGTCATTGCCAATCCCTTTGCTTATGCCGAGCACCGCGAGAAAATCGTTCGCGAAAAGATGGAGAAAATGGCGGAGACCCGTATTCGTAGCAAGAAAGATGCCGGGGTCAAAGTCAATAAAGCACTCGCTGAGAAGATTCTTAAAGAGGAAGAAAGGGCGAAAAAACGCGAAGAGAGGAAGAAAAGGGCGAAAAAAGCTGCTGCCACTGCTGAAGAAGATGGAGAGGATGTTGGTATGGAGGAAGAGAGCGCTACCCCAAAACTCTCATTGCTCAGTGACCCTCGTTTTGCCAAAGTATTTGAGGACCCCGAGTTTGCGATTGATGAGAACAGTAGAGAGTACGCTCTACTCAATCCCTCGAGCATTGCTCAGAGAAGGGAAAAGACGGCAGTTGAAGACGAAGAAGACGAGAGCGACAAGATGTCGTCGGATGGTCTCGGCGACAGCGACAGTGAAGATAGTAGCAATAACGATAGTAACTCTTCGGAGGAGGATAGCAGTGATGCTGGTGGTATGTCGACTTTCTAACCCATCGACTTGTTTCCCTTGTTCACTATAGCGTCAGAACTTCAACCTCATGTCCGTGCCCGTGTTCTTCAAAAGAAAAATGAACGCGAACGTGAAGTTCGTGTACCCAAAGTCAATCTAGTGCCAATGAGCACTCAAGGACCTCGAGGGGTGGACAAAAACGCCTCGTTCGGTCAACACTTGATCAATTCAAGACTGAAATCTAACAAAGTTCGTTTCAACGAAGAAACTGCCCAGGCAGCCGAACAAAGTGGAATGGAGATGACCTGGACTCCTTCATCCACCTCTGCCGCCATGGATGATATGGATGACAATTTGAGCAAAAGGAGGGGTTCCAAGGATTCGAAGAAAAGGAAAGACATCGAGTCGTTTGGTGCTGGTATGGAACGAGGTGGTATGGATGAGGTCGAGATTAAAGAAACGGAGAAAAAAGGAAGGACTCAAAGAAGAAAAGGTATTCGGAGCGGAAGTAGGAACGTGTTTAGGAACTTGAGCTCTTGATGTCCAAGTGCTGGGTATATATATATATGTATATGTACATCTCGTCATCATTTCCCTTGGCTTTTTACATTTCCTGTAGATTACGATCTTGTGTGGCTCTGATAATCACCTTGACAGCCTCCCTACTATTCATCTTGTCTAATGCTTTTTGGAAGTCTTTGATGGGGTAAATGTCGGTTACCTGGATGACACGATGTCAACGAGTATGGCTTTATTTTTTTTAAAAAAAAGGAGACGTACGATGCCATTGACGTTCAATTTACCACCGTCAAGGTAAGCAAGGGCTCGAGGAAAGGCAGCTTTTTGTGCCAGAGAACCAATGATCTGAGTATGTGCGTGCTTTATCATCGAGGCTCGTAAGTGATATAAAGCCACACGCACCCTGATCTCGTCTTGGAAAATCTTTGCAGGTGGCCAACGAACCATGGCGGAACTAGCATAGACGCCATAGATCATCAAAGTACCTCCCCTACGAACATAATGAATAGCGTTACTCGCGACCTTCTCTGATCCGGTTGCTTCAACCTAGATCAAGAGGAATGAGATATCATTTCCCCCATCAAATAACAAGACATTGGGGAAAAAAAACGAATGGGTTCGGAATAGGGCCCGGAATAAAATGATAGGTTCTGGCACTTACGACGATGTCAAATCCAAAGGGATAATCTGTTTTGATCTGGTCCCATTGTGGATCTGGATTTTCTCGGTCTAATTCGATGACGACATCACTGGCATGGATATCCTTTGCGACCTGGGTTTTGATCCCTTTATTGGCTGCAATCACCACTTGGGAGGCTCCGTTGAGTTTGAGGAGTTGTGAGAGTATTAGGCCTACATCCAAGGTTTTTTTTTCTTTGTTAAGAGAATGACAAGAGCGCACACGCGTGCGTGCGTACCTGTAGGTCCAGCACCGAGGATGAGAACGTGAGCTCCAGGTGGCGCCTGAAGTCTTTCTACGCCATGAATCGCACAAGCTGTAGGTTCTGTCAAAGTAGCCTCGATATCCGTTAGATTGTGAAACTTGAAGACTTTGCGAGCACGACTGTACAAAAGCCCAAAGTGTGAAGAGAAGTGACGTCAATGTTTTTGTGTTGCTGATGGATGAAAAAAACGGACGACACCACGTATTCTGCAAACCCTCCTGGAAGTGTTACACCCAGACCGTCAAAGTTGAGGCACATGATTTGGTTTCCGCGAAGACAGAAAAAGCAATGACCGCATTCCTGAGGTAGGGTCGATGGGTGGGGTATGAGATTAAAAAAAGAGGGAATGGTGGTTGTTTACCAAGATAGTGGGATCTATCACCACACGGTCTCCTACTACGACGTTGGTCACATCAGCGCCGATTTTCGATACGACGCCTACGATTTCATGGCCAGGGATAAGCTAGGCATGAAGCAAAAAATCGAGTTATTCCCCGCCTTCCGAGATCTCGTTCAAAAAGAAAAAGAAAAAAACTCACAGGAAACTTGGCCAGGAACTCGCCCTAAAAAAAAAATCACAAACCAGGTTTTTTTTTTCAGCCAAAGGAAAAACGTAGGTCATTTGCACAAAACCAACCTCGGCAACATGATGGTCGGTGCCACAGACTCCAGTATAGGTGACTTTTTGATAAAATCCCGGGAGACGGTCATTTTATCAGCAACGAATTCCACACCAGATTCTTTGTGATCAAACGGGAGGTGTGTTTCACCTTTTACGAGAACTTGATCAGGGTCTGTCAATTGTGGGATATCGGTGTGTACGATTTCTAGATGACGTGGCTGTATCTGGGCTGTTAGAGGTGTGAAAGAGGTTTCGTAGGGTGGGGGACACCTAACTGCATGCCAATAAGCAGCTTCCATGATCACCAAAAAGATAAGGAAGGAAAACGATGAGAGTCACGAGACCAAGGTAGTTCAATTAGCAGCGTTTGTAGAAAGAATGAGGTTGGGGGCTGATTGATATCAGTAGTGTTGGGGCTTGGAAAAACATTACTGATTGCTCGGAAAAACAGTAGCAGTCGAGGAAGTTCCTTCTAGCCGACTCGAACGACTGACCTCGTCATTACTAGTGACGCGCTCTACCAACTGAGCTAAGAAGGATACAATACTCCTTTCACCCAGCCTCTATGCATACAACAAACATCAGAGTTATTTTGCTCAAATGATTTTTATCTCTTCATCGAATCCATGGGTGATCGCCTCGCAGGGGTGGTGGCACGACTCCAAAACCTCCCCTCTTTATCTCTCCCTACAGACTACCCACGACCCACCGAGGGCACCAGGCTCATCGAGGCTGCTCATGTCGCCGACTTGTCTACCCAAACTGCCAGTAGTCTCATGCGACTCGCCTTGTACACCGAGGACGATGACGACGACGAGGAGGATGCAGACGACAAAACTCAGACCCAACAACCCCCCTCGGCATTCCATCTGCTCCTCTCCGCTTTCGTCGTCCTCCTTCATCGCTATACTGGAGACACCGATATCGTAATTGGATCTTCGTCTGCAACCGTCCGTGAACCCCTCGTCCTCCGTCTCGCTATCGACCCTTCAGATCCCTTCTGGGCTATCGTCCGGCGAGTCCAACAGGTCGAAAACGAGGCCGAGGCCAACGCAGTGCCGTTTGACACGCTGAGGCGTGCTTTGAACAAGGGCTCTGAGGAGGCTGCCCCTCTCTTTCGCGTGCGATTCTTTGACGAAACGGATCAAGTCAAAAACCCCAATTTTATTCGCACGACGCAGCTCACCTCTGATTTGACCATCTTCGTCACACGACCTCCAACCACAACGACGAGAACGTCTCTTGCTCCTCGTATCTCTCTTCGAATCATCTACAATTCCCTTCTGTTCTCTCAGAAGCGTATCTCCTATATTATCGAGCAATTGTCTGTTCTTCTCCGCAAGGTCTCGTTGAATCCTCTCGCTCCTGTCGGTTCGGTTCCTCTCCTCACACCTTCTCAAACGTCGGCGCTTCCCGTACCTACGGTTGACCTTGACTGGTGTGGATGGAAAGGCGCCATTACCGACGTCTTCTCTTCCAATGCTCGTTCGTATCCTGATCGACCGTGTGTGATTCAAGGCATACCTACAGTTCATCGTCTTGAAGAGGTCGCTCAAAGTTCCGTGACCTATACTTATGGCCAGATTCGACGCGCCGCAAACGCGCTTGCTCACTATCTCATAGCTGAAGGTATTCAGAGGGAAGAGGTCGTCATGGTTTACGCGCACCGGAGTGTGGAGCTTGTCGTGGCTGTCATGGCTGTCCTCAAGGCAGGTGCCACTTTTTCTGTCATCGGTAATGTGGATCTTGATTCCTCTCTCTTTTTTTGTTTGCAAAACTCTCACACTGATTGCTTTTCAAGACCCTGCCTATCCTTCAAGTCGTCAAACTATCTATCTTCAAGTCGCCCAACCTCGTGGCCTCGTCGTTTTAAAGGGTGCAGGCAAGATCAGTCCTACCGTTCGCGATTTCCTCTCGACTTCGCTCCAAATCCGCGTCGAAGTGCCCGCACTAGAGATTTTGCCCGATGGAACCCTCCTTGGAGGTGCTCCTGGTCTTGACAAGGTGGACGTGTTGGCCGACCAAGTCCCGTTCGCCGACGTTGACCCCGACATCGTTCTTGGACCTGATAGCATCGGCACTCTATCCTTTACCAGTGGAAGTACCGGCATCCCCAAGGGTGTCCGTGGTCGTCATTTCAGTTTAACCCACTTTTTTCCGTGGATGGGCGAGAAATTTGGTCTGAGCGAACAATCAAAGTTTACCATGCTGAGTGGTATTGCCCACGATCCTATTCAACGTGATAGTGAGAAGGCGTTTTTGTCATTTCCCCAAAAAAACTGATGTAAACTATTTTTTTTTTAGTATTTACGCCTCTTTTCTTCGGTGCTCAACTCCATGTACCGACGGCGGATGATATTGGGACACCGGGACGTTTAGCGGAATGGATGGCTCATCGCCAAGTGACGGTGACCCATCTGACGCCCGCCATGGGGCAACTTCTCTCTGCTCAAGCCACGGTTGCGATTCCGAGTTTACGAGCTGCGTTTTTTGTGGGGGATATTTTGACGAAACGGGATTGCCTGCGTCTTCAATCGCTTGCTGTGCATGTTCGGATTGTGAACATGTATGGGACGACGGAAACGCAACGGGCTGTTTCGTATTATGAGATTCCGTCGAGGGTTGAGGATGGGAGTTTTTGGTCGACGCAAAAGGATGTTGTCCCTGCGGGTCAGGGGATGGTGGATGTTCAGTTGGTGGTGGTGAATCGGTATGATAAGCGTGTTCCTTGTGCGGTTGGGGAAGTGGGAGAGATTTATGTGAGGTCGGGTGGGTTGGCGGAAGGGTATTTGGATTCGGCTGCGACGGCGGAGAAGTTTGTGATGAATTGGTTTGTTTGTGGTGATGAAAATGGTGGTGGTTTGCCGGAGGTGATGGTAGAGAGACAAGATACCCTTCGAGCGGGCGGTGGTCCGGAAGTGAGGTATTGGAAGGGAATACGTGATCGGATGTATCGATCTGGAGATTTGGGACGTTATCTTGTTGATGGGACGGTTGAATGTACGGGTCGAGCGGATGATCAAATCAAGATTCGAGGATTTAGGATTGAGTTGGGTGAGATTGATATGCATTTGAGTCAGCATGGGTTGGTGCGGGAGAATGTGACGTTGGTGAGGCGAGATAAAGATGAGGAGAAGATGTTGGTGAGTTATATTGTGCCGTTGGAGGGACCGGGGTTGGATGGGTTTGCGAGTGAGGATGGGGTTGGTGGTGAGGAGCAGCAGCAGCAGCAAGGTGCGCTCGTGGCGGGTATGAGACGATATAGGAGGTTGATCAAACATATTCGTGAGTATTTAAAGACCAAGTTACCGAGCTATAGTGTTCCCTCCAGTACGTCACACACCCACACTCGTATATCTATTTTTATTAAAACAACAAACTAAACAGTGATCGTTCCCCTCAAACGGATGCCTCTCAATCCCAACGGCAAAATCGACAAACCCGCTCTTCCCTTTCCCGACACAGCCTCTTCTTCTCATATCGGATCTGGCAGTACTGCAGCTGTCAATCCCACAGAACACAAAATGCAATGTATTTGGGCCAACATTCTGCCCAACGCACCTTGTCCGATCCCTCTCGACGAAAGCTTTTTTGATTTGGGCGGTCACTCGATTCTTGCTACGCGTCTGATTTTTGAGATACGAAGTGCGTTTGTGGTTGATGCGCCTTTGGGATTGGTGTTTGAGCAGCCTACTGTGCGAGGTCTGGTTGTTGCCGTTGAGGCTTTGAGAAATGCGGATTTGGGTTTGGATTATCAACAACAGCAGCAGCAAAAGTCTAATGCTGTTCGTGTGTTGGCGGTTGATGGGGAGGCGTATGGACAAGATTATGTCCGACTGCGAGATGAAAGACTGAAACGGTCGTATGCACCACTTCCGTCTGATTTTGTTGGAAAACAGGGACGGTTGACGATATTCTTGACGGGAGCGACGGGGTTTTTGGGAGCGTTTGTGTTGAAGGAGTTGTTGGGGAGGGTGAACAAGGTGATTTGTTTGGTGAGAGGATCGGATGATGAGCAGGGGATGGCGAGGTTGAGAGAGGGGTCGAGGGATAGAGGGGTTTGGGATGAGAGGTGGGTGAGGGAGGGACGTGTGGAGGTGGTGGTTGGGGATTTGGGAGTGGCGTTGTTTGGACTTGGGCAGGAGATGTGGGAGAGGGTTGCGAGTGAGGTTGATGTGGTGCTGCACAACGGTGCTTTGGTATGGAGCATCATTTTTTTTTCCTGATGGATTGATGGATGTTGATTAGGTTCACTGGGTGTACCCTTATGAACGATTGAGGGCAGCGAATGTGATGGCTACGCTCACAGCCATTGATCTAGCGTGTACGGGTCGACCCAAGGCGGTGGTATTTGTGAGTTCTACGTCAGCGATTGATACGCCGCACTATGTCCACCTTTCGGAGACGTTGGCTCGAGGTAGCTCTGGACTGCGGGGTATTTCTGAGGGTGATGACCTTGAGGGGGCCAAGGTTCATTTGAAGACGGGGTATGGACAGACCAAGTGGGTGTCTGAGAAGTTGCTGCTTGAAGCGGGGAAGCGGGGACTGTCTGGCTATATCGTGCGTCCTGGCTATGTTGTCGGTGACTCGAGGACGGCTGGTGAGCTCTTTGGTTTCTTTTTTTCGAATCAAGTGACTCAGAGGATTGTATGCCAGTGACGAACACGGATGATTTCATCTGGCGGATGGTCAAGGGATGTATCCAGCTGGGGGTGGTGCCGAATATCAACAACACGATTAACATGGTACCAGTGGACCACGTTGCGCTGTGCACGTCGTTGGCGGCTGTGAATGTGTGCGATGATATGAGGGTCCTGCATATCCAAGCATCGCCACTGCCTACGTTTAATTCTGTGCTTTCGGCGCTTTCGAGGTATGGGTATGCTGTTGAGGGGTGCGAGTATGTGGAGTGGCGGGTGAGGCTAGAACGGCATGCTGTGGAGGACAATGCGCTTTTCCCGCTTTTGCATTTTGTGCTGGATGATCTGCCGACGAGTACCAAGGCGCCCGAGTTGGATGACAGGAATACGCGGAGGCTGTTGCAGCTGGAGGAGGAGGGTGCTCAGAGTGTGGATGATGAGCTTATGGGCAAGTATCTTGCGTGGTTGATTGGCGCGGGGTTTTTGCCGCGGCCGCAGAGGAGTGGAAAAGCGCTTCCTGTGATGAATGGTGCGATCAAGGCGAGTGGACGTAGTGGGATGTGATATATATATTTGATGTGATACATGGAACAAATGATATATATGATATATGAGATCAGATCTGGACTGATCACGGGATGTGCCAGGAGTATATAGAGCGAAAAAAAAGTGGTGTGAGGCGCAATGCTCGTGTTGCGGCCGGCGTATGTGCCGATTGAGACGATTGTCGTCTTTTTTGTTGGCGGCACCCTTGCGTATTTTCACATCCTCCATGCCATCAAGCACTCCGCCTTTTTGTCGGCGCCCGCCCTTCCCGCCCACGCCCTCCTCCGCCCCGACTCGACGCTGCGCCCTGTAGCGCCCTCTGACTGGCTGCTGGCCCGTGCGCATCTTCCTCCTGCCGCTGTCGAGCTTGTCCCCCTCGTTCTTCCCCCTGCTGATCCTGCCCTTGCTGCCCGCTTCGTCGCCCATCTCACCACTGCTGTGCATGCCCCTGCCGGCCACACCTACCAGTCCCTCTGCTTCCGCCCCTCAGGTGCTGCCTGCTTTGCCCACCACCACCACCATCCGCCCTTTTCCACCCTCGCTCTTGCCCTCGCCGACCCCGACTGGCTGGCTGCCCTCACCCCCGACGCCCTCCTCTTTTCTGACCCCTCCGGCATCGAGTTCCGCGTCGCAGGGCCCCATGTCTCCATCGAGAGCATGCGCACCCCCACCTGGGTCGCCTATGCTGCCCGCACCCTCGTCGAGCGTTTCTGGCGGCTCGCTCAAAAGGCCGACTCGCTCGACATTCTGCTCATCCTCGCCGGCTACATCCTCATGCACATCACCTTTTTCCTCCTCATCACCCGTTCGCGCACACTCGGCTCCAATTTCTGGCTCCCGTTGGCTATTCTGTCCAGCGCCATCCTCGCCCTGCTCCTCGCTCTCCCCCTTGCTATGGCTCTCCGCATCCCCATCGACCCTGTCTCCCTCACGGAAGCCTTGCCCTTTCTCGTCTGCACCATTGGCTTTGACAAGCCCCTCCGATTCGCCCGCGCCGTCTTCACCCATGCCCATGTCCTCGTCTCTCCCATCCCCGGCGCCAACTTGAAACCGGCTCCGAGAATCGTCACCGAGTCCTTTGCCAAAGTCTATCCCTCCATCATCCGCGACTATGTCCTCGAAATCGCTGTCCTCCTCGCCGGTGCCTATTCCGGCGTCCGCGGTCTCAGTCAGGTCTGTGCCCTCGCCGCCATCGTTCTCGCCGTGGACTGTCTTCTCCTCTGCACTTTTTTGGCTGCCGTCTTCGCTATCATGATCGAGGTCTGTCTCTTTCTTTCCTTTGTAACATTCTCTCAAGCCCTCTGTTAGGTTCGACGCATCCAAACTGCTAGAGCTATCTCTAAATCTTCATCTACTGCTACTTCTCTCCATTTGAAGCCCGTCTCTGCTGCCTCGGGCAAACCCTCCGCTTTGGCTTCCCCTCGTCCCTCATCGCCCCTCTCCGCCTCCTCCAGCTACACCAAGTTTTCCGCAATCTTGGGCAAAAAGGGGTCTGCTTTGGACCCCACCCTCGTCCGTCTCCAAGACCTTAACAAAAGGAGCAATCCAGTTGCAAGACTCAAGTTGCTCTTGGTCTGTTATCTTGGCTTTTTTTAACCAAAAACATCTCATCCTGATCCTAGATCGCTACCTTTACGGTCCTTCATGTTCTCAATCTCATCACCCCGCTCAACACCACTTCCCCCGCTGCCACTTCTTCTCACATTCGTCCCGTTGATCTCGATGCACCCGCTCTCGCCCCCGTCCTTCAGGCCCTCGCTCAAGAACTGGAACAGGATGTTTGGGTCAAAGTCTCTCCTCCTCTTCATATCCGTGTCGTTCAGCATCCCTCCGCCGGTGCAAAGCTTTCCTTTTTTGCCCTTGAGCAAGACAATCACTACGCACCCGAAAGGAACAGACCTACTGCCTCCGAGGTCATCGAGCGTTTCATGTCGAGTTGGACCAGCCTCGTTGGTGATCCGATCCTGTCAAAGTGGATCGTCGCCTTGTTGGCCATCAGTATCTCCCTGAATGGGTTTTTGCTAAAGGGCCTCGCCCTCGGCTTGCCCGGCGTCTCGATGGTCATGTCCAGGATTGCCAAAGATAAGGGTGGTGTCCGATTTGAGGAGAAGCCTGTGCACGATTCCCCGAGTGTTCTTCCCTCTATTTCTCTTTCCCCCCCTCCCAAAATTGATCCTTCCCCTCCTCCGAGTGCACCTTCCCCCCCTTCTCCTCGTGCTCTTCTCCCTCCTCCAAGTGCATCCGTTCATCTACCCGTTCACGTCCCCAAACCCACAAAACCTGTCAATCTTCCCATGTTCATCCTCGAAGACGTCGACAGACGTCTCGTGGCAGCAGCAGCCCTCGATACCCCACCGTTGACGGACTCCCGTGCTCCCACACCACCGTCATGCTCTTCCTCTTCTACTTTAAGCATTCGATCCTTGGACGAGTGTATCGATGTCTTTGAGAATGGGCCTAGGCCCCTCAGTTTGAGTCTGAAAACATTGAACGATGAAGAAGTGATCTTGTTGGCTCAGAATGGAAAGATTGCTATGTATGCTTTGGAAAAGGTCCTCGGCAATGACGAATTGGAGAGGGCTGTCAGGATCAGGAGAGCTCTAGTTTGTAAGTTGTTTTCAAAATTTTTGATGCCTCTGTATTCATGACTATTCCCCAACACAGCTCGTCAATCTAGGACCCGGACGCTTGAAACATCGGACATTCCCATCTCCCATTATGACTATTCGCGTGTTCTTGGTGCCTGTTGTGAGAACGTGGTTGGCTATATCCCGCTTCCTCTTGGTATCGCTGGGCCTTTGACCCTCGATGGTCAGATGGTTCCTATACCTATGGCTACAGCTGAAGGCACGCTTGTCGCATCGACGTCTCGTGGATGTAAAGCTCTCAATGCAAGTGGAGGTGTGAAGACGGTTCTGCTTCAAGATGCGATGACACGTGGTCCTGCTATTGATTTCCCGTCCGTTGTTGAAGCTGCTCGAGCCAAAGCGTGGATCGCATCTGAGCCAGGATATGAGCTACTCAAGACGGCGTTTGAGTCGACGTCACGGTTTTTGAGGTTGCAAGGGCTCAAGACGGCGTTGGCGGGTCGGACGTTGTTTGTGAGGTTTACGACATCGACGGGTGATGCGATGGGTATGAACATGATTTCCAAAGGGACTGAAAGAGCACTTCAAGTGATGCAAGCGCAGTTTCCAGAGATGATGACGCTGGCGTTGTCGGGGAATTATTGTACGGACAAGAAGCCGGCTGCGATCAATTGGATCGAGGGACGGGGCAAGTCAGTGGTGGGGGAAGCTGTGGTGTCTGGTGAAGTGGTGAAGACGGTGTTGAAGACGACGGTGGAGGCGTTGTGTGGGTTGAATGTGAAGAAGAATTTGGTGGGGAGTGCGATGGCAGGAGTGGTGGGTGGTGGGTACAATGCCCATGCTGCGAATATTGTGACCGCGGTTTTCTTGGCGACGGGTCAGGATCCGGCACAGAATGTGGAGAGTTCGAATTGTATGACGTTGATGGAACCGTATGTTATTGTCGCGTTTTCAACAAAAGAAAAAAAAACTGATCATTTATTTTTTGATAGGACGAATGGAGGTGAAGATTTATTAATCACGATCACGATGCCTTCGATCGAAGTCGGTACGGTTGGAGGTGGGACGGTGTTAGCGCCTCAACAAGGGGTGTTGGAGATGTTGGGAATCAAGGGAGCGCATGGGATACGACCGGGAGAGCATGCGCAGAGGTTGGCGAGGGTGGTGGTTGGTGCTGTGATGGCTGGGGAGTTGTCGTTGATGAGTGCACTTGCGGCTGGGCATTTGATGAGAGCGCATTTGATGCATAATAGGAGTTTGACGAGTACGCCGGTCGGGTCGAGATCTGTCACACCTGGAGTGTGAAGGAAGTGAATGTGTGTGTGTGTGGGGGGGAGGTTATCTATTTGTATATATATATATTTGAGAGGGAGGGAGGGGAGGGATTTATTGGTTTGATTTTTCTTGGGGACATGCTTTTTTTAAAAATTCAATCTAATGCTTGTGATGAGGGTAGCCTACAAATGCTATTGATATCAAAACACAGAAATGGAGCAGATCCGATTATGTTACGCGGGCACTATAATCAAACATGAATTGATTTTTATTTTTTAAAATGATGTTGATTACCACCAGTGGTGTGATCCCGAAAACAATATTACAAAATACGTATTTTGTAGATGTAGAACAGACAATATAGTATTGGACTTGTCACCCCACTAACTTGTCATTTTAATGGAATGCTGCATCCGTGGACTATGTTTGAAACCAATTCACCCAACAAGAACACAAATGTTAACAAAAAAAACCCACCAAGAGACTGTTACATGAAAAAAGTAGAAAAAAAAAAAGTAAAATACAGAATGAATCACACACACACACAAAAAAAATGGGATGACTAGGAAGGACCACGACTAAGCTCAACGCCTACTTTTTGTACCAACTGCATTCCAAGAGGTTCAAACACCTCTTTCCAAACCTGCCTCCTCCTCCGTCCTTCAAATATTGATTTTGACCGTTCACCCGTCTCACCTTCTGGTCCAAAAACGAATACTTTATCTTCATTCCAAGGTGCTTCACCGTTGGCGAATGTGATCCATTTTTCTTGGATCGTGTCCCTTATGCGAGCGTAAGAGAAGGGATCGACGACGTAGGTTTCCCATTCTTCTTCAGATGTGGATGAACCCCAGGATCGTCGTCGTCGTTCAATGTCTATCTCTTCTTCGTCGAATGAACAATCATAACAACACGCATCTGTCGGAGGAGAAAGACTCGCGGCTAATTTAATCTTGGGCAGAGGGACATTGTCGAAAAGGTATATAAGGTCAGCCTCATGGTGCGGAACACCACGTGAAGGACCCTCTTGATCAAACACATATCGCCACACGTTGCGGCCACCTCGTTCTCGTTTAGCATTCCCTGCAATAATCTCCGCTGGCCAAGCTACTCGAGCATCATTAACAAGCTCAAAAAGACGTTCGGGAAGCTCTTCATCAGGCGTACAACTACTGAGTTCAAAAGCGCGAAGGAGATTGTTGGCTTTGGTAAGAGATTGTATGCAGGCTTTAAGGCGGCGAACCACTGCAGGACCTGTCCACGTTGAAATCGGATCCGACCAGAGCATAGAGTCACTACAACAATCTCCAATGATGAGCGGTTGGAGGTTATTGAGAGCCTGAAGATGAGGAATCAATGGGGTAGAGGCACGGGAGGTGGAACGTAATTCCTGTAGACGTGACCGACTGCGACTACTGCGACGAGGTGGAACAGCCTTCAAAGAAGCACTCTCCTTCTCGCTACGAAGAGAAGGATTGTGATCGAAATACTCATGCCAGTCTTTCCGGAAGAACTCCCCGTCGTCTATAACGCGATGCAGTGACCGCATTTCAACAAGTTTTTCGACGTCAATGGTTCGGAGTTCGTCAACAGAAGACACATGAAGTGCCGACTGTATCCTCGACAAGTGACAACCCGCTCGAGCCACATTGGGCAGGTAGGACTCGATAATGGCACTCTGAATGATGGCACGGCTGAACAGAGGACGCGTTTGGTTTGCAGCTGAGAGCAACTGATAGACGATGTCCGTCGCACCGGAAGACTCGCCGAAAAGTGTCACATTTTCTGGATCACCACCGAAGCCTTGAATGTAGTGATGGATCCATTCCAGAGCCTTTCTTTGATCATTGAGACCTGGGTTGAAGATGAATCGTACACATCAAAATGCAACACTGCCACGCACCGTAATTTCCGGATCCGTTGTCGCCACCGGCCAGATTATCCTCACGGATAACAGGGCTAAAGGCGAAGCCGAGCAAACCTAACCGGAAGCTACGCGCGAGACTTTGTCAGCCGTTTTGAATCATACATGATGTATCAATGCCTGCTTACTTTATGCTGACAAGAATCAGGGGTTTTCCAATTTCCATACCCTTGCGTACAATGGCGCCGCCATCATAGATCCATGATGAGCCCGTCCCTCTATCTCCACCCCTAGGACTGTATTGAGCGGAGCGCAGATAAAGAAGGCGCGCAGACGTACCCATGTATCCAAACCATGACCGGAAGGCGAGAACGTGAAGTTAGTCCAGCGGGGCATGTGATATTTAGATTGAGACATTCGAATTCATCGTGCTTGAGAGTCTGGGTGGGAATATCTGCATGGTCAAGACCGAAAAGCATTTCCTCGGTGACCTTGCATTCTTGGGACTGCGGGCAGATAGGTCTAGGAGAATGACTAGGTGAGTGTGGGTTAACTACCGTACGCAAACGAGAATCGCACCCATGCTTTGAAGCAAGTGTTATTGCTGGGTATGTATTGAACAGCTTTGACTGGCGAAAACGTGCGGGTATCGAGGCATACTTTACACCAAGATACTGGTGTATCGAGGCATGAGGAGTAGAGGCCAGATGGTTGATACCGCAGAAAGTTGTGTCAAGAACAGCATGGTGAAGTTTGGGATATGGCTGAGACAGGTTGTGGTGTTGTACAATAGGCATGCTGCATAGAACCAAGCCCACGGAAGAAACAAGAGAAGGTTTTTTTTTAATTAGTTCAGACAAAGGGTATGGAGGAATAGGGTCAGGATGAAGGAGGAAAAGTACTCTGTTGGAAGACTCCCAAGTCCCATGGCTGATTGATCGACTCCGACGGTTTTAGGAGCTCTCGACCAAAAACAATGTTCGTTTGCCAAGATAGGAAAGTCCTGATGCAGATCACGCGTGATGGATCGGGTCGTCCCGATTTTGTGTGGTTTTTTTTGTGTAGTACCGGCTGACATGGATTAGAAATTGGGACGTTGCTCTAACATCCTTCCTAAAATTGAAGTGAGAGGGGTTTGAAATGATTAAAATCAAGTGATTTGCACTCACTACCGAACTTGATCTCCGGGCTCGACGGTATTGGCCCAATTTTTGCAGGTACTTTCAATCGCGCGATTTCTATTCAAGGTTAGTCTTTTTTTTTGAGGAGACGATAATCATACATGGTCATAGTCCAGGCGTGCAAAATCCAAGCACCTATAATAAGAGCACGATTGAAAGATCTGCACTCACCTTGTGGATCGAAAGTCCTAAAATTGATATTCCAAGGTGTAGAGTCCAAAAAAAAAAGCAGGTAAACTATCAAACTGATAGCCTCCCATAATCACATTGTGCACAGACGTTTGGTTATACAACACCAGAAGCACTGGGCATAAAATAACACTGGAAGGACTGTTAAGTTTATCAGATCGTTACTGGATTAGCTTTGTGAAATCGAGATCTGAATCCTAACAAAGAGGAAAAAGTGTCGGAAGGTGGATGCGATGATGGTTATGAATAACAAAAGAAAAAAAAGTCTTCGGATCATTGTCTTGATCAAGCGAGCATCTATCGGCTCTGATTGGTTCTTTTCATTTGCATATCTCACGCTCGTCTACCAGATAGCATGGCTCATCAATTTTTGTAAATTCATGGGATATTTTCAAAGGGACTGAACCAACAAAGGGACCTTTTGGTAGATCTCATCTTCCCACGTGCTACCCAGAATAACCAGAAATACTCAAGAGTACCCTTGTGAGTCCTCATAGGCCTTTTTTTGAATCAATCACGGCGGGGACGACTATTTCACAGACAAAATCCACTCTATTCCATCAACCTGACGGTAGATTCAAAAAAAAAACCCCCTCAATCTACATGGACAACTCATCAAGTAGATAAATATATATCACAGCATCCGTCTTAAATCCGTTCATACTTGCATATATAAGCCCGCGCATTCAAAACTTCGTCCAGCGATGCCACTCTCACATTAGTATCAGAGATATATGCCCATTGTCTTGTTGTTGTTGTTTTTTCCCCCGCTGAAGAAGAGTGTTTCTCGTTCTTCAAGTCTGCACTTTCATCAGAACCTCCCTTCTCCTCCAAGGTCTTCTCCTCTGCATTATTCACCTTGACTCCACGATCACCATGAACGTCCACCAGAGGTGATTTGTCAGGTAAGGCAACATAGGAGACATAATGCCCACTTAGCTAGGTTCACATGAGGCCAAAACTTATACATTGGACCAAAAAAACTCACCATGTCTCCAATATGTACCACAACAGCATAAAGTCGATACAAACACCTTCCATCCTCATCTCTTGCCCCATTCCATCTACACGATCGACTCTCTTTATCCGACGAAACAGTATCTTCCTCTCTCACCGGCTCCAAAAACGGACTCAAGTCCAAACATTCAGGAAACGACACAAACTCTTCCAATTTCCTAATTCCACTACGCCCAATCCCTCCATACCCACCAAAACCTCCGCCTGAGGCAGCGTCTCGACTTGTGCGTGAGTTACTCTGGTGAGCAGAGAACCCCGAAGCGAGTCTTTCTGCGAATGATGACAATGGTGACGAACTCAACGGATTCAGCTGTTGAAATCGTTTGAGGTGAACCACAAGGACCGGAGGGGGAATTGAAATGAGATATCGTTTATACGCCGGCCGGAGAATCGTCTCTTGCTTCTTCTTAACCTTGGTAGATGTTTTCGGCATCGGCGGCTGTGTCGCCGAGGGCGCTGTCTCTACTACAGCGTCATAAGTGGGCGGAAGTAAAGGAACCAAAGAGGAATATTCTTCGTATCCCAATCCAGGTGGAGCAAAGGGACTAATAAATTGAGCTTCCCGACCTGTTTGGGATGCACTTTCCATAGTACTCCCCTCTCCACTGTCACTTTCCTCTGAAGGTGTTGCACTCCGACTCAGACTTACAGGAGTATCTGTAGTTCCATCACTCTCTATACTCATCTCTTGTATCCCGTTTGGGCACGATCTACCTGGCACCCTCGTTGGAACAACCAAGGACATCCCTTGCCCCCTCTGCACATTTTTCGCCTCATGGTCCATCTCCATTGTCGAGCCTTCCATGCTAGACTCGCAATTGACACCAGACTGGGAAGATATAGACACTGGAGTTTGTATACTGCTGTTATCGTTTACCTCACGATCATCATCGCCGGTGTTATCACCGGAAATACTGTTATGAAGTAGAATATCAACGACAAGTGTCGTTGAGATGCGTGGAATAGGAAGACCACCGGGTGTTGATCCAGAAAGCTCATGTACCTCGGCAGTATGCAATTTGTCCTTGGGAGGCGGTGCTGGTTGCATCAAAGGTTCTTGAAGCGCCTTAGCATCAGTAGGTATGTTTCCGCCCGATTTAAGCATCGCATTATTAGGCACGGGCGCAGATGTCACCACTGACAGCGCAGTAGGTGATTGACTCTGGCTTGCCGTGATTGTCGGGTGAGGCGAGGTATCAGTCGAGGTATCAGTCTCCTGAACATCCGGCTGCCCGCCGGACTCAACCGAGGCGAATGTCACATTAGATGACCGGGACGATCGAGAATCAAAGGACTGCAGCAGGGGTGTTGAGAGTTTGTCTTTCGTCTCCATGACATATTCTGACACAGGCGTTTTATCTTCGTCATCTTCATCACCACTATCTTCTCCATTCTTCATCCCCTTCACATATCCATTTTGTATTTTCCAACACCTTCTACATCCAACCATATTCTCTCCATTCAACTCCTCCACAGCTGTAAATCTCCTCAAACACTCCTCTAGCCCACTAAACTGGCTCGTAGCAGCTAGCGGTGGTCCTTTTCCAATGTTTGCATTTATAGACGAAGTACTATGGTCATCTTGAACCTGCGATCGACTGTTCAATCCAGGAGGATGGGAGTGGGTGGAGGTTTTCAGTCTTGTCAATGGATTTGTCCTGCTGCTGTTCTCAATATCTGTCCCTGCTCCCGTTCCGTCTGTCCCTTTCTCCTCGCCGTCAGATCCGCTCATGGTATGCGAAGGCACAGGGAAAGGAGCCACATCAGCTAGAATCTTCCTCAGATATGTCTGCTCCTGTCTCGGTTGTTCGGGTACTCCAGGACTCTTGGAACCTTGCAACCCGCTATTTTTTTGTATTTGTGCCTGTACATGCATATCGATGTTCTGCAAGTGTGACTGGATAGATTGTTGCGGTACGCTGAGCGGGGGAGTGTTCGGGGATTGACCTGATTGTAGAGTAGTAGGAATTGCTAACGTTGGTTGCGATCGTGACCACGACCATTCATTGGGAGCAATGGTAATCGAAGGAGATGGCAGAGAGAGAATTCCCGGGGAGGAAACAGATGTTGCGACTGCCAACGAAGATAGTACGTAGTTTGTGTTGTTTGGTGGGTCGCCAGGAAAACTGAACGAGGAGTCAGACATTGAAATAACGGGGGATGATGACTTGGATTTGAGGGGAAATGCACTCAAGCGATGTTCCGCTGAGCGCTTCTTATCCTTGCTGACTCCTGCATCTTTGATCTTTTCTTCCTCCTTTCCTTTTCCCTTCCTTCCCTTCCCCTTGCTCCCCTCCTTGTCTCGTAACCCAAGTCTGACAGTTGAACCAATCCTTCGACTCAGCTTCGTCCAACTGTCATCATCCTGCTTTTTCTTGTCCTTCCCGTCTGATATTTTCTCCTTGTCATGATCCCTGATAGGTTTTTCCTCTACAGCAAACTCAACCCGAGAAGAAATGGAGGGACTGTTGACGGCAGCTTTAGAGTCGCCACTCTCTGCTCCTTTGGTCTCCGACGGGCTTGTTCGTAGGCGCTCGAGATTTGAAGCATCCGAAACCTCGTTCGCGTGAGCAGAGAGGTTGTCGGAATTGTGGACTGCATGAGGGGTAGACTCATCGCCATTCAGAAGATCAAACATGAGACTTGAGAAATCGCCGTCAGCTGGAGGCATCGGTAGATCAGAAAGCAGATATTCCATACTCCGCCGGCGAGAGACGAGATCAGGTAACAACTTCTCGGGAATTTGGGCATCTTCTCGTTCTCTCGGGGAAGATGGCATAGAAGACGATCGCTGAATTGCAAATGCATCTCCCACTCTGCTATAGAGACCACCATCATAGTTCGATATTTCATTGAGATTGGTGGCCTCGTCCTCGTCTTTGAATCCACCGCTACTGATGACATTGTCATCCGGGCTTGTTTGTGCGCTTGAGCTTGTGGCCATCGTTGTACTCGAACTCGCAGCAGCCAATGAAGTACCCGGGAAGGCAGTTAATTTCTTGGCAAATTTTTTGAATCGATCGCGTCTACGCAAATAGTTCACTTCCGGTTTCAGCGATAAAGATATATCGTGAAAATCTTCATATGTTTGAGAGACATGTTTGCATTCTTGGCAGACCAAAATACTGGTCAGTCTCCCACAAAAGACCATGTCAGGCAACGAAATTAGAGTATTAGCTTCAGATAAAGGTTGAGTTGAGGTTTGGGTTGATTGGATCGAGTGGCTAGTGGGAAATTGGGTTGTCGAGGATGGGGTCAAGTATGAGGATCGTCGACGCTTCTTGGGTTGTTTAGGTAGTTGCGGTTGTCGTTGCTTGATAATCTATCGTTACGACATCAGCCAAGTTAAGCGGAGGTAACGAGCGGTTTACATCTTGCTCCTCCATTCTCATAGCATCAAGTAGAATGCGCAAAAACTCATGAGCATCCTGCTGAGAAAGATCCAGATATTGATCATACTTCTGCCCAACAGCGGCCAAAAGGTCCCTTCCAGTCAAGGCATCATATTCCGGCTCCGGTTATCCACAGTGAAGCAAGCGACTTACTTTGGGCTGAGGCTTTCCCGCTTCCTTGCAGACTGGATGTGCCATGCTCGGTGCATAATCTCCAAAAATCTGTCACCGATAGGCATATCCACCCAATCCTTTTCGTACAAACCACCATAACCATGGCCATTCGTGAGTTGTGGAGACCGCCGGGAGAGGAGCAGGGTGTTGGAATGTTTTTGAACTTTTTCAGGGACATCGTTGAATTGGACAAGATCTACGAGTAGACGGGTTGCTATAAGCTTTCCGACAATACATGGTTAGTTTTCAAGGATCCAGTTAGCTTAGCCTGTAGGCACAGAGGGTGGTAGACATACGCCTTGCAGGACCGAGTTCATGAAGCAGGTGTTTCCATGGTTGATGAGTCCAGGCGGAAGGTAGGCCTCTTGTGCCTGTTTACGAGCCCAGTATGTTTCCCGAGGCGTAAGCACTTTTTGTTTAGGCATCGCGGTAGTGGGTCAGTCAAACACTGGTGATTCAATCAATCACCTAATTCCACGCCACGTCTGTCATATCAAACAATGTGCGTGATGCGTACCAACACGATAGATTATAGTTGTACAATTAGTATTGCTACCGACTCTCAGGAAGAAACAAGTCCAGTATTAGAAGGAAACTGATCATTTCGAAGATCCAATGAATGGATCGAATATCAAAGCTCTTCCTCGTCACCGAATGGATCCCAATCAGACGGCTCTTTTGTCTCTACTCCCATTCCTGATATTTTGCCCTTTTCTCCATCTTCCACCGACTCATTGTTCTCGACCTCATCGTACCGACAAGCCCATTCCCCTTTCTTGATCTTCCTCATCCGCTGTTCAATTTTTTTCATCCGTTTTCGTATTGAACGAGCTTTGACGGGGGAGGGAGTCAATGCAGGAAGTGAAAGTAGAACATATCCCCCCTTGTCCTCTAATTTAGAGGGCGATACGATATGAACAGGCACATCAGATGAGGGACGAGGAGGAGAGGAAGTGGCAAGTGTAGGACCTGGGGATGAATATATGGAGGATGAATGTGTGAGATCTGGCGTTGGAGGATAAAGGAGCGTATCCCTTTGGCTGACATATTCTTCACTATCAAAAGGATCATGGGGAGAAGAGGGTGAAGACACAGGCAGCGCAGAGCCCATATACCGAGCAAGGAATTGGGCAAAGTTGTTTGATGCACCATTCCAGTAGTCAACATCGAGCTCGAGATCGATATCTTCCATATTGTCATCGTCCTCAGTCTCCGATCCTGCTAGATTATTCTCTTCAAAAAAATCGCGATCCTCGTCCGTATCGTCATCCGTTGGATATTTAGATGACGGCTTACGTTTGTAGGCAGGAGATTTTGCGGGGATGGAAAAAACGGGTCTAGGGAGAGGGGGTGGAGACAGCCAGACACGACCTTGAGCAGAGAGGACATGAGGAGTTTCTGAGATGCCGCGACGTCTTGAATCTAGAACGTGATCGACACTAATGTGAATTTGAGTTAGAGATGAATGGTGCTATAGATTGAATGGGTCAGGGCTTTGGGCGGTGTGAGGAACGAAAGGATAATCACGTAAAGGATAGCGCGCTCTTTGTCAGGGCCCTTGGGCCAAACATGTGCGAGGGTAAAATCCTCCTCGTCTCTCCAGTCCCATCCTCCCTCATCCTCGTCATCGCAAGCTTCTGATTGACCGTCACCTTTCTGGTCATCCTCATCCACGTCAGAGAACAGCTCATCCTCTTCTTCATCGTCACTATATGGGTTCTTTCGACAGCGATATGGGTCCTGAGTGTTTGAGATTTTGGCCCACGTTTGGCCGGATTTCAGCTGGCCAGGTTTATACATGTAACTGTACGTTTTAGCATCCTTCTTCACCTCAAAGAGGTGTGCATCGGTTGTGCACTGTCTCGGTTGTCCACAGAAGAGCCAGGCAATTAAGCATCGCAGATGGGTAAAGGTGTAGTTGAGAGGGACACGGACAATGCGGTGCACTCCGTGATATAGAGCACCTGCAAGGCCCAGCCGAACGAACTGAAAGCGAAGATAGATATGTTTGCGCCATGAGGTGGGTGCGGGGAGTATTCGAGTCGCGTACTTTGCCCATTTTCTGCCAAAGGGGTTGCGCGGTGAATCCAATGGACGAGGAGGATATGGAGGCAGCTTGAGACTTGTAGCTGAGATAGAGGAAGAGCATTGTCGGCGCTTCCGTGCGCGTTCGTCGGGCAGCGAAGAGTCGCGAGCACGCTTCAGAGACATAGCAGCGTCAAAACAAGGTTTTTTTTATCTACGCGCACTTGCATAAACGCAATCACGTGCTCTGATGCATTCGTCGCGTGTCACGGGACTCAATCCGAATTTATTCAAATACAAAGCACAATTGATATCTGCCATCAAGCACATAATTTACAAGAAGAAAGAATCACAAATTCCTTGGGCAACGGACCGTTCGGTGGCTCGCCTGGAACACCCACCTACATCCCAATGTCAGAAATGAGATAAGAGTGCAGACCAGTGAGACCTACCGATCCTTCCAACTCTTGAAATAAGTTTCTGAAATAATTTGCTTTGACAGACGTGAGTCTTGACCAGTGTTCGACACCATGGTCATACTCATACTTCCCGCCACATCAGTGCTCTCTGAGGATGACGTAACATCTGGGATCAGAAACCCATCCCTTTCCTCTTCCACCTCCGGGTATGGTAATACCGTCAACAGCTCCGTGAAATTGACGTCCATCCTCTGTACAGCTGCATAGTCTTGAGCGTATTGCACTGCCTGTTGCGCTTTCTCGCATCCATAAGCACACTCGCTTCGACGCATCTCGTAAAAAATCCTGACTTCGGATGACAGTCTTTCTTGACACGACAGGAGCGCCTTGTAGAGTTGTTGCTCGGCATAGAAGCTGTTTCGTATGTAGAGGACTCGGACAAACTCGCTTCTCAGGGCTGATCTCGAGTCTGTTATCTGTTCAGACATTGAGCAACCGACCCTTCAACATCAAAAGCAGGTGAGACCCACCAACTCATTTCCTTCTGGATGTGGCAGACTACTCATGCTTGCGACTGTGTTCAGCCTCGGTCGCAAGGCTTCAGTAAGACCCAGCTGCTTGCAGCATACTTCAATAACACGTTTTTCTGGCCTTAATTCCCCCCGAGCAGTTCTCGCCAAATACTCCGACTTCCATGTCCCATAACTGCGCTTCTCGCTCGCTCGCTCATAATCATACGTCGGTACCTCAAGTATTCCAATGCTAGGTGGCTCCTCTTCAACAATTTCTTGAATGACCGATTGCAGAGGGTCGAGAAGGACGGGTGAGGTGTGAACCTCTTTCAGCCACCGGTTGACTTTGACTAGTTGATTGGAGGAAAGGAACTTGGTCATGAGAAGAAGAGAGACTTGACAGAAGAGAAGAGGATTGAAAAGCGCGAAAAAAAAGGAGAAATCCAAAGCTAGTAGAAAAGAGCGACAGAATACCGCGTATACAACACTGGGGAAAACGAATGAGAAAACGAAGAGATTGTAATGCGCAGCGATGAATACAGAAGGCTCTTGTAAATCATAAAATCCTGAGCTGTAACTCTTTAATATATGAGGTAGTTGTTCAATGTGTCCCTTACACTAAACTGGAAACGGCATCCTAGTGTGAACTAAATTTATCGAAGCAGCATTCAGGGTAGATCTTCGGCAATTAGGTTCCGCCACTTTCCACTTTGGATTTTTACATTTATAGTCTGCTTTGTAGTACTTGCTGAAACAAAGGGTTTGTAGTACCTGATACTGTATCGGCGGGGTTATAACGGATCTGAAGACGATAAGTCCAGTGAAGACTGACTGGTGCTGGTAATCGTACTCTCAGTTTTACAATACAGCCGCTCCCGTCACGCTAGAACGCGCTAGAACATAAGGCACACATGCGCCCATAAATGATCTGTTCTAAATACCACGTATTGGAACGCGAATCCTAATTTTGATACTTCCAAACACATCATCCCCACAAATACGGAGTTGAAGGATCACACTGTAGTAGTACCCACGAGCTTCACGGATATGCATTTTTTAGTATGAAATTGCAGCAGGTCGGTATGGACTATCATCACAGACATCAACTTCCTAATTGAACACAAAAGACTTACCAGTATCGTCTAGACTTCTCCATGATGTATATTGATAGTTAAAAAAGACCGGGGTTGCATTTTTCTCGAAAAAAAATTCGTATCAGAAGTGAATTCAATGTGCAGTTCAATTTCCTTTTTTGCAACATCAGATTCATGCTGCTTATCGTTCGTTGCTTCTTATCGTTAACGCTGCCAAGGTAACCTGTTTGCATTCAAGAGGTCGAGACCCGAATGTAAATTGGCGTATCCTTGAGAGAGGGAGGGAGAGTGTGTGTGTCAATAGTCTCCCGTACCCTGGTAACGTCCGATCGTGTGCAAAGATCCTAAATGACTACTTACGAAAGACGAAGTCTACACGAGACAATGAGCGTATTGGATACGAGAACAGGAGGTGTGGCCAAACTTGAGGTCATCATCGTCAAAAAGGCGAAATTTCTCCATGCATGGGCAATATATCATCAGACACAACCAGATCATCACACCTTACACTCAATAAGACCGCTTTCTCATTCTACTGTACCTTTTTTTACGATCTGATCCAAACCATGACGTCGACAGCTTCTCAAATCCAACCGAAACTCTGGATGACTGTTCGTACTATCCACTACCTTCCAATTACTGAGACGTCAAACGAAGTCTAACACCAAGCGGAAATGACTACAAAAAGGAACGAGTTTCTTGGCCTTCCTTGGCTTAGATGAGACGGCATGCTATGATTCACTCAAATGATTCATGTATACCTTAAACTGAATGTACTGAAACGTGCAAATTTTAATACCAAAAAAATCATAAAACGACTTTGCCGTTGAAGGGAGGTTGATTCCCAAGATCGAAGTCGAAGTCGAGAGAGAGAGAGAGTTCTACAGGCGGTTGTGTTTCCGGGCGCGCTGTTTTGAATCCTTGTGATGATACTTCTCCATACCATCAATGAGATCCAATATTTCCCTCTTGCTATCGAACGATTCAGTGCTCAGGCCGTAACCCTCAAAGAAGGGGGAAGTAGGGCAAAAAATCATAATAGCGGTCCTGACTTTTCACACATAAGGCTAACAAACCTGTGAACGACATGATTTGGTGCATCGAATCTTCTCGGACTTCGGCCCCTTTTAGGTTTGCTATAAATGGACTAGAGAGAGAGATTTGATTTGATATTCTGTAGTAGTGAATGATTCATAAGGGTTAGGTCTCCGCCTGGCTCGGGAATCTCCATTTTGCGGACTTGACGGATGAACATCAATTGTCAATTTTGTACTTGCAGTGGTGAATTAACTTAAAGAGAAGGAATGAAGGGCTCCCCGAACGTCTCGGGAATACTGGTCAGTGCGGGGCTAGATGAAGGCATCATAGCATGAGAAAGAGGAAATGTTTCAGTATACATAGATTTTGATGGCATCTTCAGGTGAGAATCGTCTAGTTCCTAGTCTATTCTTTTGCCCCCTGAAAGCTTCTTATAATTTTTTAGTGAATATAGTAAGAGATCTTTCTTGTACAGTCTTTAGGACAAGACTGGCGCGGTGGGTCAGATGTTACGGGTATGTCATATTGCGATGGGACCAGAACACAATCATAACATCAACACCGTGCAAACCACGCCTGCGAACTCGATATCCTTCAAGAATTTACTACTGAGATGAAAGCAGCTTCGTCATCGCATACAAACCTACTGTTGTGCGCACATTCAATTGCAGATACTTGCGATGTTTACAAGAGTCTAATCACTCATGCAAAGAGCGTCCCAAAGTAAACTGTATTCTGCATGTCATTGACTCATAACGCTTGCCAAGGTCACCTTTGCCTCAACTGCAAGTTCTTGCTGTCCCGAGAGACGCAACCACAAAGATAGGACCCTAGATGGACCCTCTTCTCCCAGGTCTCAGAATAGAGGTTAATAATTTTTGTGCTTTCGCTTTGCTGTTTGGCGCCGTCCAGGACCATTGGAACGTATGTATCTCTGACTCGAAAGTTTCTCCAGAAGGTCATGTGATGTGAACGTTTATCTACGAGACCAACGTCTCCAAGACATCATGATTACCCTCTCCGGACTTTGAATACCCATCAGCAACTCATTCATAGATTTTTCACTCATCATCAGACTCCTAAGCTTCTGTACAGCCACTTCCTTCCCCACTCGTAGACGAGGAAGAAGTAACTTATCCACCCCATCCAATACCCTCACCTTGAAAAAAAATCTAACAATCCCTTTACCATTCGTTCATCTTCTGCCACAGCTTCATTTTTGACTTTGCTGATATCATCAACGCTAGCACATATCCAGGTATGGACTTGGTGCCTGGTCTGACTGACTGATTGAGTCTTGTGCTATCAAGGCAAAAGTGCCTGTCACAACATCGCCATTGGCCAAGTTCGAGTGCAGCTAAGTTTTCTTCTATCCCAATGAAGCCTACCTCTGAAGGTCAAAAGTTGATACTGCACTTTGAGTCATTCGCAAATCATATTTGATGAAAACTAGACCGGAGATTCGTAGTATGAACAGTACAACCCAATTGGACAGAAATAAACCAAAAATCCAAGCCATGACTTGAGTTGAAGTTTCAAGGGTTGAGGTTGAGGTTGAAATACAACCGATAGTACTCTCGAGCAGTCTCAGATGTTCAATTCTGGCGCAAGACGATATTTGAATTACGATGAGTACTCAGAGCGCAAAGAGTCGAGGAATGCTCCATTCTTGGCGTAGTTGTTGCAAGACAACTGTCATATACTTCAGAGTTCAACATCGAGTAGAATGGGACAAAATAACTAGAAGGACATAGATTATGACTGATTCAAGTTGCATGGAAATACTAGAAAACATGATATCACCAATTCTTTCACTATGGTAGCGAGGATCCAAGACACTGTTATGACTTTATGCAAGATTGGAGAATTGGAAGAAAGACAATGTTGTGAATTAGCAAGAGGTATTGAGGTATTGAGTTTTCTCTCTTAATTTCATTTTCTTGTCTCCTCTAAATCAACATGGTAAATCAACCCATTTTTGTAAGATAGATATTTACCATGATCTGTCACAACATTATAGGAAGTTCCCTCTATTGGCGTTGTCTTCGCCTCCGTCTATTGAGGTGAGGAAGATCTTCTCTCAATGAATTTTCTGTCATCTCGTCTGCTATCGGCCCAGCCTTCGGAGTAGATTGGCGGGATAAAAATGAAGATCTCTCTTCCTCAGATAACGGTTTCCAGACCCACGCAGGAACCTCGACGGGATTTTCAGGGGAGGCATTACCAGTCCCTGGCAGAACTTTCTGCATGATCTTGCCTTTCTTAAGCTTGTGCACAGGTGCAGTGACTTCCTTGCGTACAACCACTTTCATAAGTTCACCACTTCCTTCCAGTGCTGGTAGAATAGACCTCTTTAGGAACCTAGGACGTAACAAGTGAGTGAATCAAAATTGATGATGTGAGTTTTTGCTCACGATTTGGAACGTATAGGATGAGAGTTATTTGGTGGAATGGGAATCCCTTGAGTTTCGCCAGGCCCCTGATCTAGGCGAGGATCGCCTCTAAAGCCTTCCGGAGCGGGGGCTTCGGAGGCAAGCTTGTAAAGCTCAGTAGTCGAGAGTCCTGGCCCAAAATCATGTTTTCGGATGAGATCACGGATAATAGTTAGACCTTCTCGCATGGTGCGGGTTTGAGCTACAGTGCCCTTGGTGAAGATGTTCATAGCTGAGGAGAGTAAAAGAACAACACTTTGCTTACATCAGCACTGAACTTCAATGCGCGGAGCTTAAACCATCAACACTGGATCAAAGCAGTGCTTACAACGTTCTCCTTGTAACTGGGCCCCCTACCGTCTAAGCATCCTTTTGGACGCATTGTTCTTAAACAAATAACGGGAGATATAGTTCTCCGTCATTTTTTCCTAACAATGCCTCCAAAGTACAAACGCCAAAGTTCAGAAATTGTGCGATCTGACAACTCGTCAAGCAGTGAGACTCATGAAGGATCAGGCAGCTCTGAGAATGAAACTGATGACGACGGTTTTCCAACGACCTCACCTGCCAAAGGCCAGGATTCGTCGATCATAGTTCAAACCTCCTTTGACGCCTATTTTACTCACAATGCTTCACGTGCCCAAACTTCTTCCAACATCTTTTCAAATCTTGTTCTTCCTCTATCTGCGGAAGAGTACAACGAAGCTATCACTCGTGCCAAACCTAGACTGAAAAGACCTCAGCCGGCCATTGCTATACCTGCTATTCGCGACAATCTATTCTCACGATTTCTCCTCGAGCTCGAGGAAGGATTTAATATCCTTTGCTATGGTTATGGTTCCAAACGTCAACTTTTGAATCAATTTGCTACAGACATCTGTTCCAAGAAGGGACATGTCGTTATTGCTAACGGATTTCAACCTAATTTTACCATCAAAGACCTTCTTGATCAAATGGAGAATATACCAGGTATCTTGGATGTAGACATTTCTTCGTCAGCACTTGGGAAGCGTGTTCACAGAATATCTCAATTCTTTTCTGCATCGTCCCCGAACATGCAACAAGCACCCCGCCTGTTTGTTGTCATCCACAACATCGATTGTCCGACCCTTCGTACACCTCAGGCCAAATCACTCCTTTCACTCCTCGCCCTGACGTCCAGAATTCACATTGTTGCATCAATAGACCATTTAAATGCACCACTCATTTGGTCCTCATCTGAATCCACCACCCGCAAACCCTCATATCAACATCCGCATCCGCAATCAACTTCATCGTCAAAGTCTGCGGAGAGTCTGATGGTACCACGCGGCTTCTCCTGGCTCTACCATGACTTAACCACACTCTCATCATACGATTTCGAATTGAGCTACATTGATCATACTTCACTCTCGTCCGCGCACGGTGGTGGGCAACGCAAAAAGGCTGATTTCGTGTCCGCGCTCCCATCCGTCTTGAATCCCTCCACGTCTCTCCCGGGTGGGGGTACGACCAACATGTCAGAGACAGCTGCCTTACACGTCTTGGCTTCCGTTACCCAAAAGGCTCGGAAGCTGTTCACGTTACTGGGAGCAAGGCAATTGGATGCACTTGAAGAACTCGGTAATGGCACGAATATAGCATCAGGAGACCCGCAAGCTACAGCGATAGGCTATGATGTATTGTTCAATCTCGCTCGCGGGGAATTTGTTGCGACAAATGATACTGCACTCCGTGCACTCCTGGGTGAATTTAGGGATCATGGACTTATTGTGTCAGCTCAGGGCGCTTCAGGGAGTGGTGGTGAGGTTTTGTGGATTCCATTGAGGAAGGAGCGGTTAGCAAACGTATTGCAGAATTTACGAGGGCAGGGACAGTGATAATATTGATGGGGAGAACTGAACGGAGTTGCGTGGATTACAGATATTGCGAATGATGTGCAAAACAAGAACAGCCCCTATCTTTTGTTCATCATGGGTCTGGGACACAGTTGAACACGAATACTTCCAACTGGGGAGAATCCACGTGTTGTCTAACTACTTTTGAGGCGAACGCAACGCCTAGTACTTCGAATGATTCATCACAAGTTCTTTGCGACACACATCACATCACCTATCGATTGGTCAAATATACCGACTCAAATCTAGATTGAAGGGTATGAGCCTCTGGTCGATTATCCAGTCCACTATACAGAGCCATAACTAGATACAATTAACTCTGAAAGACTTTCCTCAACTCTTGGGTTCTGTACAAATGGGGACGACTCGGACGTGGACTTGCACTCAGAGGTATTATTAACACGAACGACAATGCTCATTTGTGTTCTCGTAATTATTATGACATTCGCTATCCAGTTCTGCATCAGAACCTAGGATGCATATCGGAGATTCCTGGGTAGATTTGACAGGTGCTGTTAAATCGAAACCGATGTCGTCTATGAAGCCTAGACTGTGAAGGATGACCAACTTATGAACCTGCTGATACCCATAAACCTTCTCAGACCAAGGCTAGTGCAGAATTAATTGTCAAATGACAAGTCTTCCTCTTTCGATCAGAAGTCTAAAAGTAGATATGATCAATCATCCAACAATTATGAGAAACCAGGAATTCTTCTATCACGAGTTGTGAGAAACCTGGTGCAAATTACATCAGTCACTTTGCTTGTCCTAGTGTCAGGTGGATGGAAGGTAGACATTCCCCTCTGAATCTAGAATTCGATTCGACTGGGCCGTTAATTCGATTTTAATTTTAATCATACATTTTTTGTTTGGGTGTGACCATCTGAGGGACCGATGTATCAGCGGTACAACAAATTTGCAACATCTGCCTCATGAATGTATTTAGGAAATACTACTCACATATGGATAAATGAGAAATTCAAAAAAGGTTGACAACCATTTTGATAGGATATGCATGGCTTCAAAGGGAAGGAAACAGCTATTTCTACCGTTATGAGCTCAGCCCCTGCCTATAAGCAGCCTGTGAGCAGTCAGCCGAGTGCGAGAAACAACACACACTTGCCGTGGATCCAGGTGACCTCTATGCCCTCCAGCCCTTTTGCTGCCATCCCACTCGCACTCACTGCATGGTATGCATCTCCAATTTGTCTGAATGAAACCAGTGCGGTTCCGTGCTTTCGTTTATTCAGGGACAGCACAATGGACTCGGTGTCTACGCGCCCGAATGGCGAAAGCAAATCCGCGATGGCACTCGGGGTTATGAGTTCTGGATATTTCTTGAGTGGCCATCTGAGTCGAACCAGTGTGTCTAGTCGAGTTCCTACTGAGTTGAATATGCGCCACACAAAAGAAACCTACCCTGTTCCTTGGCCTGGGCCTGGTCCACCTGCGCTTGCTTCATCTCCCGCAGTCTCCTGCCCTCAGCTTTGATCCGCTCTGTTTCGTTCATTACTCTCACTTCTTCCTCACTGTCCATCTTAGTCCGCTTCACCGCTGCTCGCTCCCTTTGCTCCAGCTCTTCCACCATGTGTTTCCTCTTTGCATCATATGTTTTGTATCTCTCCTTTTTTGCCTCTTTGACCCGAAGCTTCTGATCCAGTGCTAGACGGCGCACTGGGTCAAGCAAGCATTCGTAAGCCTGATTGAGCTCGTGAAAGAGTTTTGCCGCCTCGGGATGGTCTGGGTTCTGCAACCATGACATCAGTCCTCTGTGGGATGGTCATGGCAACGTACTCTATCCGGGTGAACTTTGAGCGAAAGCTTTCGATATGCAGTTTTGATTTCCCCTTCTGTTGCGCTTGATTCAAGCTTCAAGAGTTCATACGGATTAGTATCTTCTGTCGACATGGGTCAGCTTCAAATCACCATCAACCAAATAGCTCCAAATATCCGATAAAACCCGTCAATCAAACTCTGATCTCCTTCTAACACCCCACGACAGACTCAAAACCGCGAGGCTCGCCCCATACAGAAATACTTTTTGTTTTTTCTTATTCGCGAGCGGGTTAAGGTCTGAGCATTCTAGTCATTTTCAATGATTGGTCCTAGCAGGACTCCGAGTCTAAGTCGACTCGACCGGCGTATCAGAAAATCGCATCTGTCCGTCCTTCTACCCAAAGACCTTATCTCTTGGATAACGAGGGAAAGCCTTTCATTGGCTGGGGACATCAGAGCTTGGAAGTCGCCGGAATGACCGGGTCCTTTGCTTTTCTACGTTTATCGCCGTCGGGTGACTGCGGCGAATCGTGGAGAGTGTGGGGTCCTTTAGCTCACTTCGCTGTGCGCCCGATACTACATAGAGGATGATTTTTTTCGTCCTTTGTAGGGGTGTAACTCGATTCAGACTACTCTCTGTCTGTTGTGGGTCCATCTTCAATTTTTTGCTTTTGATTATATTCGCATTTGATTGCGAAATCGAGCGTGTGACATTTTGCATCTTACCATGCACCACCACTACTATATTCCTCTCAATAAAACCTTTCTGCTTCTCTTGGAGTTGTCGTCTCCCTTGCTGACATTCTCCACTTCGCCAGCGAATGCAACCATAGATCCAGTGATAGTACAAGTGACAGTCAAACCAGCAAATGACAATCTCACTAACGAGATGGCCGCATTTTATTTAAATCAATATGAAATTACTGTTTGTCAGCTCCCTGTGTTTCTAACCCCTTCACATCAACATGATTTAGAAAGCGATAGAGGTACTTGTGGAAGCGCATATATTCACCTCTACGAGTAATCTCGGAGAAGTGATTGATATCGAAGGCGATGATTATACGCTTTCTTGCAGTGAATCTTCAACTTTACTTTTTTGGGAGCTAGATTGTGATGATTTTGTGTTTTAGGGAAAAAGCCTTGGTCATATGGGAATCGTCTATTGATTAGTGCAGGTGATACAATTATTCATACCGCCAAGGATAAATGGATTTGTGTCCTGCGTTGTATTTGATGCATGACGTCTTTTCTCAAACTGGGTGTTTTTTCACACATAATACAGATTGAAATAAGCTCGTGTCAAACGGCGCTTAGAAGTCACACAACAGTATCACGTATTTGTTCTCGGCGAGCGCTTTGGATATAATTCCAGGGATCAATGCCTATTGTACTGTGATTGTGACATTGTGAAAGAATTGCTGTCACTCTTTTTCTTGGCGACTGTTATCTCTGTGATGTATCTGCACGAACACATGGCTTTTCGTCGAAAATACAAGCTGCCATGACATAGTTGACCTAAAATTGGATGTTCTATTTACCAACTCCAAACACGGCGAAGGTATGACTGACACACACCACGCATTAAGATCAGATTAAGATCAGCTGTTGTTCTCTCTCGTGCACAATGTTCCCATGCTTATCGAGCGCCACGCCTCCTGGACAGAGATAAATACCTTGGTTTCCGATATTTGCCATCTAGTAGTCCCCCATGGACAAGATCAAACACCTCTCGTCAGACTTATCAGAGTCGCTCGTGCCGTGTAACTAATTATTATTATCCCTTTATCATTCACAATACTCAGCTCATACTTTACACAGCACTTGTGTTGTGCCATGAACAATTGTACAAGAACAAAGAGATGATCACCAGCGTACCCCAGAAGACCTTTCGGTACGGCAATACGAGGCGTCATTACGTATGTTCCTATCTGCCTGTACCCTTCTCTAATAAAATTTTTAGCTCGACGTTTACTACCCACCCAACACAACCAACTTTACTGGAAAACTTCCAGTCTTGTTCTTCATCTACGGAGGTGGATTTACCACTGGCGATCGTTCTCAAGCTCCACCCTTCAACCTTATTCATGCATGTTTCGGTGCCTTCTTTGCTCATAGAGGTTTTATTACTATCATACCGGACTACCGCCTCTCTCCAGAACATCAATACCCTGATGCTGCTCAAGACGTCTTGGACGCTATCAAATGGACCATATCTAATTCAGCCAACCTCGTACTTATGGATTCTGGATCTTCTTTGAGTCTCGATTTGGATTCATTGTTTATTGTGGGACATTCTGCTGGAGCCGTGCATACTGTTACTCTTTTCTTCCATGAAGATCTTGTTCCTCTTGATGATGAGATACGACAGAGGGTACAAGGTGTTGTATTAATTGCTGGTCCATACCGTTTACTTCCTGGGGATTATGGCTCGCAAGCTCTCGCACAAGCACATTGGGGTACGACGGAAAATGCAGTTCAGAATTCGGCTCATTCTCTGTTGGTAAAATGGTTTGCTGGTCGTGACCCTTCTTCTTTGTCTTCTATGAAACTTCTTCCGGAGATACTTATGGTCGTGTCTGAGAAGGAGCCTGCGACAATATCGGAAACTAATTCTCAGTATCACAAGATGTTGGAGTGGTATTTGGGAAAGAAGGTAGATTTCATTGAGGCAAAGGGACACAACCATGTCACTCTTATATATATGTTATCGAGTGGACATGGTGAGGAGTGGGCGGATCAAGTAGCTGAATGGATGAGAGAGGTGATGAGAAGTGATGATAAAGTTCAGGTGAGCTGGGCCCATTCAAGATGGATCGAAGACCCATCAGTGATTGTTTTCACCTACTTCGAATATATATTTGTTAGAATTCTGGATCGGAGATACTCAAAGACGTGGAGGAAAGTGATGTTTATGCATGCTCTCAATGCGGACAGCGCAAAACGCGATCATTTACGGTCTTTATAGGTACTGAAACAACACCGTCACAGGTGTGTGTCGTATTTTTTTCCTGTTGGCTTTCATGATAAATTGGTCTTGTGTTTTATTTTAGACTTTTGTTAGGTTTGTCTTTTTGCCTTGTTTTTCAATTCTGAATTGACTTGACTTTTTCTTGTTTCTTTTTGCCTCAGTTGCGTCGAATGTGAGAATAAGTGGTTACAGGTGGTTTAAATCGAGGTCTTGTTATGCGCATTTAGGAAATGTACATACCCGAAGGGGTAAAATGACACTAACTACAAATAAAATGAAAGATGCAAAGTAAAGATAGAAAAAAAAACAATGGTCGAACCATTCTGATAAGAATACCTCATGCAGGAAGGTGGCAAGGAAGCACAGAAGACAATACTTACACAAATGCATGAGGTTACCCTGTGAAGGAAACTATCCAACGATGCCTATGGAGTAACGGATGTAACGATTTCAAAAAAACTGACTACCCGGCGATAATAGTTGCCAGGATGGGCACTCGTCACACTTACGGCTTTGTTCTGACAATGATGATCAAATTCCTACCCGTTGGACTCGATAGCAGCAGCTGATTCCACGACCTTATCCACCTGATGTTAACATCAGCCACTCGCAATGTTGCTTCCTACTCTGCCCAAAAGTTGAACGAATGACAAGCCCCAGATGAAACTGCTATCATGGTATCAACTATTCAAATTGTCGCGTAGCCCTCTATCTTAATTTATCAGTAGGCTTAAGTGACTGCATCTAGAATTCATCGGGAAGCTCGATCATAAATTTCTACAATCATTTATTGTCAAGCACTCTGACAAGGCGGATAGCCCCTGTGATCTTCGAGCTACTGAAGGGAGCTCGAGAAAAACATCGAGGGAGAGTGGCATCTCAAGTTGACAAGAAAATGGTGAGTTGAACGCCCCATGCCTAGGCAGTGTTAAACTTTCAAACAAGAAAGTGACCTTGGTATTGAGATACACAGAAAGCATCCTCTGCGACAGAAAATCCTCAGTCTTGGGTGTGTTTCGATGTACGATTCTCCGTGCAAAGTCAGCATCAAGTTTGTCGATCTATGGGATTACCTAGTATCTGAAACACGGAAAGGAACCAAATGTGAGTTGATCTTTTCCTCAACCACTCCAAGTCTGCTTAGAATACTCCAGGAAATTAGGAGGTGGAACTCACCAATGCAATTACACTTCTGGATCGTCGTCGAGGTACGTTATCATCATCGTTGTCAACAAGTATGAACTGAGGGTCCTGGATGCACGGATCGAGAGCACAATCGAGGACTTGACTAATGTCCGGTCTATTATTGATCGTGTCGAGTCCGCAAGTAGTGTGAGTGGGATGTTTATCGAGTTCGGAAAGGCTATCAGTGGGGTAAATCATCATTGACTAGCTCGCACGGGCGCTATCTGACTTGAAGCGGCTGAATTCTATAGCGAAGTCGGTGATATCATGCATTGATGTCGTATACCAAGTTGGCCCCCTTTTCTATACTAACGTCAATGATACTGATAAATTTGGCAGCGTTTCAAGGCTCAAGAGGAATCTTATAGAGAAATGAAAAATTTGGCAGAGGGTATCAGGATCCTAGTTGTTCAGCTGGACAAGCTCAGGGAAATTCCAAAATCAAACAAACTGCATGTTACTATCAGTGGAATTCCTGGAATCATGAAAGAAGTGGTAGACCCTATTGAGAAGTGGTTCAAAAGTTGGGCGAGTGCATTATTCTGTCGTGTGGGATGGGTTGACGATTCAGTATGTTTGTGCCTTTCTTTGCGTTACACTAAAACACATGTGGTGGGTTTGAATATCAATGGTAGATGATATATTGGTGATCGATGTATGTATGTACGTGTAGGTGGGCAATCGAAAACGAAAGATAAGTTGCAGCTTCTATTAAATTTAATTCTAAACTTTCTTTAGGTTTTCATTGAGAACTTGTGTGTGTGTGGGTGTGTATAGACGCTAACGTGAAATATGTTTAAAAGAGAAAGTTGTAAAACTTTTTTCATGATGAACCTTTTTTTTCTTTTTCGCCTGATTCTAGGAGTTGCCTTCTGTTTAAAAATACCTGCCTGTTGTTGACGTCATAGTAGCTACCTCCAGAGGACCTTTTTCCCCGCCTGTTCTTCATACATCATGTTAGACACCTGTTTCTTATGTTTTTTTTTCAAGACGCGAAGAAGAAGACCGCAAGCACTTGTTGCCTGAGAGAACCCAGCACCCTCGATGTGAATTACCAGAATCACCCTCTGACGAACCCCTAGCCAAACTTATCAACGTTCTGACCGCCCTGAGCATCGGAAAATTACCTAGTCAAACCCAGATAAACCATTTCCTGAGACGAATTCTTCATTCCAATACACTCCAGGCGTCTCATACTATGCAATCTCAGGTGGCCCCTGATGAGGTTTCGCAAGGAAGTGGACCATTTAGTCGGAGAGGAAGAAAAGTAATACAAGACGTAGTTCATGTCATAGAGGCTTTGTTGCAGTTCGGTATGGAGAAAAGCGGTAAGGATATACTATTCCTTCTCCTATGAGATCAAGAAATTTAATATTTTTTTTCTTTTTTCTTTGCTCACAGATGATAATTTATTACAAGATTTATTCTTCCAGTTTTCCCAGATCAAGTCTTTCGATTCGACAGTTTCGTTTAATGTAGCCCAGGGTATGTCTGAAAAAACGCATCAATTGAGGGATCAAGCCGGGGAAACCAAAGAGAACATTCAGAGGCACAGTATGGGTTTCAGACAGTTATCCTCGAGAGTATTCAAGGACTAAGATATTTTCTAGTTCCCTGTCGGTCAGAGGTTTCGCAAGATGTAAACACGCTGGGTCAAGAACTCAAGTTACTCTTTGTGACTTTCCTCACCTCTTCCATTTTCCGCCTTATCCTTGTTGATGCAATATCGATTGGACGACAGTGGGTAGCGCATGTAGCGTCCGACATAAGTAACACTGCTCTACATGTCCATGACATCGCAGAGCGCGTAGGAAACAAGGCAGAGAAAGACAAGTTTGATCGGCAAGCAGAAACACCGGTCAAATGTACTTACCCAAGGAAAATAGCTGAAGATGGTGCGGCAAGCGACATAGCTAGAGACGTACAAGAATCTATCAGAGAGAAAAAGAAGGATTGGAATGATCAATTAGTGGAAACCAAAGGAGAGATTAAACAGAGACTTCTGACTCGTATGCAAGAGGCGGGTCTCACCAGAATAATAATTTGAATTTTTGTGACGCTTGAATTCCTTAGATGGTCACCTATGCCCAAGAAGATTCTTCTTCACGTCATGCCATTATGACAATCCTGCGGCTTATAAGAAAATGGACAACCAAAGTTACGCTTGCTTCGCAAGAAACCATCAAAAACATTCAAGTATCCATTGCGGAATCATCCATAAAACCGAAGAGTCCCCATCCTGAAACTTCTGACAAAGGCATCCCGACCAGATTTGCCGATTCAACCCTAAACCCACCTCAACTACATAGTCCTTTCAAGACTCTCAGGATCGAGGAAGACTCACCACATCTCCAGCATGCACTTCAAGACGCAAAGACCATGTTTGAGCGCATAGCTCAAGGGCACAAGATCGACAACATGATGAAAACATTAGGTGACATCATCAGTCACTCAATCACTGTACCGAAAGACAGAAAGCAGAAGTCGTCCTGCTATGACGGGGATGAGGCATCAGATACGAGGAGACATCCTGATGATTCACACCCTGAGATGGATAAATGTTGTCCCTCTGTCGGCTGCAGACATGATTTCCCAGAAAGTGCCAACCTCTTTTTCATGTATCTCTCCAGCATAGGTCGATGTTTGGATATAGCAATGACCAGACCAGGTTGGGCAATGTCTGAATCTGGACGAACGTCGCTCGAGACGCTTTATGAAGCAACACGAGAATTATTGCAAGTTTCAGGGGAAGCAGTGGCTGATACAGATGATATCGTCAATAAGATCGCTGAACAAACAAGAAATCAGACTCAGCAACAATTGAAAGGAGCCGAAGAGGACAGTGAAACGATATCGGCAGAAGAAAAGGACCAGGTCACAGATCAGTGTATCAAGGATATCGCGAAATGTTTCGAACAGGTCAGTGACTATATTGATGCATTGGGACGAGACAGAACCATGACAAAGCTCGTCCACGCTCTGGAGAAATTACGCAAGGATAGTCTAGAGCTCTTCGGCGCTGGGAAGGAAGAAGTCGACGAGAGAGTTGACAGACATAGGACCAAGAACCGACATCACGCGCGAGATCGGGGTTCAGGAAAACTCAGCTCATACATCCAATGGCTCGGATGGGTATTGCCCCGTCTACTCCATTTTCTTCCTCTCAGTGCTCTACCCGTCCCTCGCATCGAAATTCAGACAGATGATATTGAATGTGCAATTGACGCACGTTGGATCCGGGGTTTAGCACTTCAGAATGAAGGAGTTATTAAACGATATGGAATTGTGAACGGTCTCGAGAGTGATTCACATGGACAAGGTGAAACTGCAATACGAGAACCTAGGATCCAGCAGTACAATGAAGGTATTGGAGGCAAGTTGATTCCAGATGAAGTTTTGGTGAAACAATGGACAGAGGTCAAAGTTTCTTTGAGTGAGGGAATGGGTGCGGCTGCTGTTGGTGTTGATGATGCACAGTATCGTATGGGATTGACTGGAGGGCCAAGCAGTGAAAATGTCCCTAGTGTCAAGGCAACGTCCAGAATGAAGGTGTGTATGGATGGAATCAAAGCTTGCGTGCGCGGTTTGGGTTACTATGTCAAGTGCGTATTCCCTCAGGTCTCTTGGCACAACTGCAGTCTGATAGGAAATTATTATGATTAGATACACCGGCTCACTCATTCGATACGAAGACGAAGGCATTGCCAGCATTGATTTAGGAACAGCCACAGACGAAGGTAGACACTCTGGTCTCTGTCTCGATATTGAACTTGAAATGGACAAGGAAGACGTTGAAATGAATCTTCAAACAGCAGATACGAACACCACGGCAGAGATTCCCATCCTCATAATTGAAGACGTGGACAATGATTCCGACTTATTCGATTCCGATATCCCACAAAACTTGGATGTCCAAGAAATTGTATATGAAGCCGGTCATCATCCAAGTCGACAGCATAGTCCAACTCCGCGTCCAGGTAATAGCAATTATCGCAGGCGATCATTAGAGGCACTGGGCTGTCCTTCAAAGTCTTCTATCGATCTGGCATTGGCCAATGTCACGCCCCTATTCCGAGTCCTGAACGTCCACGTCAATCTTTGCGGTGTCAGGTTCCAAATTAACCAGAGTAGACATTGGGTATTTAATAAACTGATAGTCGAGCCATTTGCGGGTCCACTCATCAGATCAGTAGCGAGACAGACACTAGAAGAAAGGATAAGAAAAGTGCTTGAGGCAATGGCATCGGGTATGGCATTGATTATGATGGAGGCGAAAGAGCGTGCGATGAATAGACGTGTGAGGCAATCAGTACGTACGCGCAGTGGATCCCGATCCCGGGGTAAAACTGGTGAAGATGAAGATGTAGAGGACGGGAAAATGAAGTTGAGCGATTTGTATGCCACCCTTCTTGAACGTGGTCCCGAGGTCTTCAGATACTACACTAGCAGCAATATCGATAACGGCATCGCCACCACTACAGAAACACATACACAATTGACAAATCGAGGAATCATCTTCTCCAAACAGGACCATGCGCACATTCAGAGCCATGAACAACGACAGCAACCCGGCATCAGCCCCACCATGATAATTCCACTTCCAGGATCAGTGGACAACGAAGGAGGTGTAGAAGGCGATGAAAACTCAATGAATGAATGTCCAGAGTTTTCGAGTGAAGAAGTTCAGGTAAGAGTGACCGTATGATGTCCCGAAGAATACGAATCGTACAGGCAAGACAGTTCTACAAGAGGTTGAGGATAGTGTCCAGGAGGCTAGAGCGAACATTGAGGAGGGGTATGAAAGGACAAAAGGAAGACACGAACGAGGAAAAGGGAAAGGAAAGAGATTTACCAAGCAAAGGGAACATGAGTGTGAAGAAAGAGGCTGGAGAAGCTCAGCATTTGATTTCTAAGGCTCCGATTTTTCAGTTTTGGACGTATCCTGATTTGATTATGTACTTGTAATACTTGTATGGGCAATATCAGTTGTGAGATATAGCTAGCCCCTGTCAGAGCTCATAGTCATCAATTCTCCAGACAGAACCTCGCCATCAAAATCATCCAAAATTAAAACAGCTCTTCCTCCTCTCCCTTCCAATTCTTCGCCATATCCCAGTATCCTTTCATATCACCGAGCAATTCCTTCGCTTCTCTCTCCGTCGGCGCGCTCCTTGCTTTGAAACCCGTGAATGCTCTGTCTCTCAACGTACCCTCCCAAATCAACCAACACTTATTATCTTCCAATGATCCCCCAATCTCATCGTCTCCACCATCCATTTGTCTGGCCTTTCCCTTCCCTTTGCTATCTGCATCTTCTCCCACAGTATCGATATTAACACCACCACCGCTCGCCTCATTGTCATTACCATTGTTGACATCCTCGTCGGCACCAATGAGTTCGACGTCCTCATTACTTCTCGGTCTCGCAGCTTCCGTCCATGCCATACGATGCAACATCAGACGTTTATAATTCTTAATGAATTTGGCTGCGCCTTCAACGTAGATGACGTTGAATCCTGGATGGAAGATGCAAACACCTGAGAGATGAAGTTGTTCTGCATTTTTGCGAACTTTGAATTGATGTGCTGGATCCGAAAGAATTTTAACCCTGTAGAACGAAGAGGAAAAAAATTGATGTGTACGGACAAATGATGAGAAGAGGTATACATACTTGAAGACAGCACCAACCAACCCCTTCTTCTCTTCTTCCATCTTTTTGTTCTCTAACTTCTCCTTCCGCTGTTCGTCAGTCAACTTGCGCTCTGCGTTCATCTTCTCATGTGTATGTTTGCGCATAGCAACTTCTCTTCTGACGCGGGCTTCAACTCTGGTAGGGTCTTGAATAGCGTCGGATGTTAAAACTTTCATCAAATTTGCGAGACGGACTGTATTTGTTTGCTATCAAGAAAGAACGAGAAAAGGCAAGCGTAAAGACGTACCTTTGGGTGGATCTGGAGCAGTCAAGCCCATTCGGATCCTGTCTCGTTTATCTTGCAATTTTTCTTTCCTCTTCTGTTTACGAAGTTTCTTTTGCTCCTGCATTGATGGTTCACAAGATCAAACCTCAAAAACACGAGGACGGTAAAAACTGACCTTGGTGGTAAGTTTAAGTGGTTTGAGTTCCACTTGGTTCTTATCTCCAGGAGCGGGTATAGGAATAGGATGCTGAATATACAGCGTGACAGGCGAGTCGACTGATTTGATATTCAAATTTTCGATGCCGAATGTTTCGATGTCAGTATAGCTCTTCGTTGGAAGCAACGCTGCATCCCACCATTCTGCTTCTGGTGGTGGTGGCCGCTGCAGAAAAAGACATAAAATTGAGTTAACCGGCACATGTAGAAAATATACCTTTATATTCTTCTCAATGCCCATGTCACTATCCAACCCGGCCTTCCTCGCACTCTCCGCAATTCTCTGTTTCAACGCCTCAAGTTGTTGTTCCTGCCTCATCTGATTCGCGAGCGCAACATACTTGCCCTTGGGATTGAACCTGAAACTCCTTCCATGTCTTTCCCTCGGAGCACCATCAAACCCAGTGCCTTGATCGTCTTTACCACTTCCACCTACCGCTGCCGCAGCTGTGGCAGCAACAGACCCAGCAGTATAAGGGTTAGCTAGAGCTGGACTGGGTGTATTCACGATGGAGAGTACCGTCGGTGTCGGTGCTACAGGTGGCGGTGTGGGAACGTTACGGACATTGGCTTTGATAGACGCGAATTTTGGCTGCATAGGTTTGTATCTGTCTTTTTTAGATTGACCAGTTGCCTGGGCTGTGGGTTCGAGGAGTAGAGGGTGTGCAGCCATTTTGAGACCGGCGCCTGGTGTAAGTTGGTTCTCAACGGCTGGAGTGGAGGAACCTTTCTTTTTTGTTGTTGCTGCAAGTGCCTGTCAAGATTATGAGCCATCGAGCGAGCTCCAACGACACTAACGACAAACCATGTAGGGGTTATCTTTGATTGAGAGCTTGGATTGTGCTTCTGCTACACGTTTCTTAGCTTCTGCGACTCGCCGCGCAAGATCATCTGTGTTTGTTGAAGTGCCAGATCCAGATTTTGGAGGTGGTGTTGTGCCAGGTGTGGGTTTCGGCGTCGCCACTGGAGTCGAGAACGATGACAAAGGAACGGGTATTTTGGATGGAAGAGGTTTTGTTGGTATGGGAGCAGCAATTCCCGGTGATTTTTGTGTTTCGGAGCCTCCGGAATTGACATTCTTCATAGCTGCGAGCTTCGCCGCGATTTCTGCTCGTTTTTGCAGAATGAGGTCATTCGGAGACAACTAGCATACAAAATCAGTAATGCTGAAGGGAAAAAAAGGACTATATACCCCTGAGAAAGTGCCATTTGCAGAGGAAATCTGGTAGGAAAAGTAGAAGAATATGAGCATGTCTGCTGAAGCGAGGGTGATTCACCTTGCATACTCACATCGCTGTAATAGATTTATCAATACGATTTCTTCACAAAGATCCACAAGGCTCACCTTTTCAGCTTCTTGGAAAGAACTCCAGTATCAGAGCCGCCCTCTCGTGCGCGTTTTCGGTCAGTCATATCGACAGATGGAAGTGTCCGCGAAAGTCAGTTGGTTACATAATCGGGCAGCTTCCATTCTTGAACCAGCTCGTGCGGACACAAAAAATCAAGTGCATTTCCAGGTATTCATCAGTCAATTTAGTGTTGTTATAATGGTGGAACAGAATTTTTGACAATAAAAGACACAGCCGTGCCGATCTGCACTGATGCCATGTAGCTGCGAACTCTGCATGTATCAATGTGCCAGGCAAGTTGCCTCGTATCTGGACCAACCATGTCTTCACACGAATATTCAGAAGTCAAGTCGCCGCTTGAATTGGGATGACAAGGTCGCCTAATGGCGTCATGTCATCTCACCCCGTCTAGCTCTTTTTTTGTAATGTAGTGTACGCAGAGTCTGCGGTAGTTTACTGATCATGGAGGTTCACTGCCTCTGATAAATATACAAATTGCGTCATACGAAAGAGACAAACATAGAATGAAAAGAAGTAGAGAAAAATATAGGGAGCATGGATGGAGTTCCATACGTCAGGGTTTGTGTTTAAGGTGGGAGAGTGCGTTTTTGACTGGTTCGGGGAGCTCTCTGGGTGGTGTAAAGGCAAATGCTGTGGAATGGGGTTGCCTACGAAGAAAACAAAAAATGATAAGCCGATCAAAAAAATTAAAAAACAATGCTACAACGAGGAAAGGTTGTTGTCAGATGTGGATGCAAATGTTGAAGCTCTATAGAGAAAAATGATCATGTTACCATCGTCGCATTCTTGCTAGAATGGGGTACCATAGTACATTCACAAACAATACTTTCAATTAACATAAGGAAAGTCTGATGCTCCGTTTTAGCGGCAGATCCAAAGGCGTATGCTTATCCTTGCATTTTCCAGGCTGACCCAGTCCATCTTTTGTTCCAGCACTCTGAGCTGTGTCCCGCAAAGCTTTAGCTTCTTGCTCTTCAAGCATTTGCGCATATTCGTCATCAGTCCCAGAAAATGCCTTTGCCTCTTCCCCGCCACAACGCTCCATCTTCAGAAAAGCATGACCAGAACACAGATTATGCCGCCCAGAACTCTATGAAAATCTCTCAGCGACCTATTTAGAAAAGGATAGTAATTCTAGAGACTTCAATTTCTTGACTTCTAAATATCCACCGTCTCTCAACCTATTTGATTATGTAATCAATTATGTTTCCTCTCTCCTCTCTCCCAAGGTCTATTTTCCGCGTCGTTCTTCCCTTCCCTACCCGCATATTTGCGCGCTTTCGTACTCAGCTCGCACCTAAGAGAGTCAAATACGACAAAAGATTCAAAGGCCGTATCCCAATCCCTATCGGAGGTTCGACAAAAGGCACAACACTCGCATACGGAGAGTGGGGGATCAGGATTCAAGGAAATGGAGCGAGGCTAACTGCGAAGCAACTGCTGACAGCTGAGGAAGTGATAAAGAAGAGCCTGAAAGTAATCAAAGGAAGTAAGGTTTATCTGCGTGTGTTCCCGGACATTCCGGTTTGTGTCAAGGTCAGTGATATTTTGTGTGGATGATGGCTTGTGTGTCACTAGGAATATCAGGGTAACGAGACGCGTATGGGTAAAGGTAAAGGTACATTTGAATACTGGGCTACTCGGTATGCAATCCATGTCATCCCTTACATTTCCCAAATTCTCACCAGTCGAAAAGAGTACCTATTGGCCGAGTCATCTTTGAGATCGGAGGAGTACCGATTCGTGAAGAACTAGCTAGAGAAGGTCTGTATACTCACTTCGATTCAATCACATTGCACCTTGAATGAGTCGTATTCTGTCCATCTACCAGTGCTACGAAAAGCTTCCGACAAACTTCCTACTAAAATGGAATTTATCTCCCGCTCAACCCTACCACGACTTGGAAATCTACTCATTCATCCTCCACAACCACTGAAACTTGACACTACAATTAATGTCGCAGCCGGAGCTTTTCCTTCGCCACCCGCATCCCATACAGTTTCAACATAGTATATACTTTCAGCGCCCTAGCGGTCTTGGAATGTTGAGATAGGTTCCCCATAATAATGTTACGACCATCTTCATCTTCCATGGGTTGTTTTCCAGCGCCCAGGTTCCCGGCGCTCAAGATGGCCCAGACGAGAGTGGGATAGACTGTTGATAATGTAAAAGAATTTCATGTTTCTGAACATCCAGTCCTATGCTCATTCTTTAGATGCACGAATTGGAATGGGATGATGTATTGGGGGCGAAATGACGGGAGTGAAAGTGGAACTTGATCCATCCAACATAGAAAGAATATACACACTGCCAAAATCTTGGGATAACTCTCAAGGGGTACTGGTAATATATAAAGGGCGTCAGTCAAGGTTTTGAGCGGTATACTAATGTCAATGATAATCGAAAACCAGGTAATTATATTGGGCGGAGTCTACCATAAGTTCTACCATAAGCCGATATTCAACGGTCAATCCTAGAGAACATTAATAGATCATGTAATGTATAATGTGCCGAAGGGTTGGCCCAAAGTCACGGGGGTCACAAGCCAGTGGCGACAGATTCAGATCAAACATCAACATCCGCCTTTCTACCGACATCAAATTGTGATGTACCAAGAATAAATCTAACCCACACTCGTTGGATCTGAGAAGAGGGAGATCTCCATGGGAGCATGGGTAACCGCAACCCATCGGCGTGGGAAATATGAGGTTTGACCTGTCATGCAACATACTAGTTGGGAAAACTAGAGTATGGGAGATAGGTCTAGACACCTCAAAATCAACTTCAGAAATGGGAAAGGTATGGATTATGGGTCACACACAGTCGACTGTATTATATGTGGCTCTGATCTGCTCTCTGATCAGTTAGCTAAGTGTATTAAATTGCCAGATACAGAACATAGTAGCCGGACACTATGTCAACCGATCATGAATACTAATCGATACCCGTAATACATAATCGCTTCCACCATCGATCGTGACAAACACCGTGAAAAATCATCTCCTAATCTTGAGAAAATCTGGACTGGCATGAATATCCAATATCATGCCAATCTAAAGCTTTGATGAAGAGCTTGGGATCGTCAAATTTCTTGCCAAGTAGTCTAGGACTCATGCGGAGGGGAGATGACATCCATCCTATTTGATGATTCCGCCGCGATAGGCTTTTGATTTTCCCACAAGTCGGACTGATCGCATCGTCAGGATCAGTTTTACCCTTGAGAGTAGCTCTTACTGTCCTTTTACTGTCCTTTTTAATGTGAACTATAACCTGGCAAACGTACACAATCGTTGAAGATCGCTTTTCAACGGTGTTCGCTGCTTGCTATGACCTCGGAAGTTATATTTATAGCGAAGGCATACAACTGTAGTGTTGATCGCCCGACCCTGTGCATTTTTCGGCACAGATCAGTTGTGCATCGTATCGACCCTGAATTTCCCGTATTTTTTTAGAAGCTCCAGGTGACATAAATACCGTTGAGCAGTCAACCCTCCACCCTTCCTTCATTCTTCCCCAGCGTATTCTGCCCCTACAGAAACATCTGTATAAAAGGATGGAGTCGAAAATCACTTCCCAAACGAACGTTAAAAGGATGCCGCGTCCCTCGCTATCCGCGCCGTGCATTCGATCATCCGGCATTCCAGAAATGTCCTATTCAAGATGTCCGCCGCTGTGTATGTGGACTGTTTTGATTGTTCTTTTATCTCATACTTATGCATGACTAAGTGTTCAAGTCGCCGTCTAATGTCGATGTTTGTCATTCTGTGGCTCTCTCCCAGATGGCTAGAGCAATAAACAAATACATCACGTCCACCACTTCTTTGGGCAACCGTTCAACAGCACTTGACTCTGTCTCCTCCGCCTCAGGTACCTGGGAAACTCTCGAAAGCTACATTTCTCGTATCATCTTGGCGTGTCAAGTACCTAACATCGTGGCTTATACCTCTCTATACCTCCTTATGACCATCTCTCGCTCTTGCTCTTGTAAGTGCATCGAGGTTCCAGACGACTTCATTGAGTCCCCGAAATCAAGACCTCTGCCATTGTCCCATCAAATATCACAAGCATTCTCTCGCAGTGCCATTTCTCGCGTTCAAAAATCTCACTGGGCCGAGCATCATTTCTTTATGGGATCATTCCTACTGGTGTTACGGTCGTACGAACGTATCTCGGGAAGGGACGTCATTGGTTATGAACTGTTGTCTTTCGTATCGGGACTTTCTGTCAATGACTTAAAGGACCTCGAATTTTCGATTGATCGTGCCATGAGGACAAACACCAAATCGATAATTCAAGATATGATAAGGCAAAAAAGCTTCCGAAGTTTGCTCGAGACCGAGTGTCCATATATAACTGCCCGTCGCATGCGAGAGGCAAGGCGAATATCTCTGGAAAGGCGTCGCGCCGAGTTGCTGGATTCAACTAGGAGGGAAAATGAAAGGTCTGTCTCTATACTTTGTTTCTTTCCATGACGTGTTAACGCTCTCGCTTTTTCAGGAATAAGTCCTCGACCGCACCTAATTACAGTCAAGATGAAACGGAAGACGAAATGGAAGACTAGATAGAAGATGAAACGGATCGATGCCCCATAACATTTTGCGTTTTGTTTGATACAAGCGCGTTCGAGCAAATACTATGTCAACCACCTTCACTGCCAAGACAGGCGTGCCAAACAAACATTTTTTGCCACCATACACGTGATTATGTATACTCGACTGTTATGCTTTTGCGCACACAACACCTACTGCTCGTCAATTCAATATGCAAATCGAAAATCGAGCCTCCGATTCCCGACATCTGTTGTGGTAGCTAGGTATTCTGCTTTTTCCTATAGAGAACCATCGCAACAACGAGTAAGCATTCGCGCGTTTATGAGAGAATGGTTCTACGTACTTCCTCGGTCATGGCATTCCAAACCATCTCTCTTTGTTTATTCCTGTAAATATAGTACAGCCTCGTGCCCGGATAAAGAATGATTAAGTTCAAAGCTGCGATCGCCATCAAGTATATATTCCCTCGTCGATCTATCAATGTTTTGTTGCATGGAATCTGATCTGGAGGATTGAAGAGGAGAACGTACATTGGGGCGCGTCATTCGACCGATAGATATTCGACGAGATAACTGCTGAAGCTTGAACGAACATATTGTATATAGATGCGCTGACGGTCCGAGAAGCTACTGCTCCCGAGTTTCGTGAACACCAACCGACTTGAATGGCATGTGAGTAGGGATACATCAATAATAGCGATGATAAGACCTGGAAGAGACCACAGTGATGAGTTTTGTGGATGTTAGGTTGAAGAGGGACTAATGCACATAGAATACCCAATGATTAGGAAATTCCGGTAATAAGTACAGTGCGATGAGAAACGGCAATGTCCACGCTGTTTCCGTCATAGAGAGATAAGTGCGTTCATGGAAAGCTTCAGAAAGAAGCGTTACCGCACAAAGCGTTATCATTCCTCCGAGTATTGAGGGGATTGTCAACAAGTTAGTTTCAAGGGTCCCAAAGCCGATTTGACGTAACGAGAGAGTGAGGTATTGGCTAGGTGGCGTTGCTGGGATGCCGAATGTCAATCCACTGTGAATAATGTATCAAGTCGATTGCCAAGTAAATGAAGCGACAGGTGCGACACACATGATGTATAGCGGCCACATATCATAATCTTTCAATGCGAGCCACATACGCTTCAACGTCAAACCTTCACGATTGTGCATATCGCCCTTTGTTGGGTCATCTCGTAAGATTCTAGTGGTAGCGATAACCTCTTCACGTTCAGTAAACCATCCGTTTGGCCGAAACCAAGATTTCGTTTGGGTTGGAGAGGGTGGCATCATGAAGAATGTGGCGAAGCCGATAACGAATGTCATTAGGCCTTCAATCAAGAATAGCCACCTATGTGTCCATGTAAATGCATCAGCAGGTAATAGGTAGGTGTATTTGTAAGATAAATAGGGAGGAGAGGAAACGTACCGCCAACCTGCGTGTCCACCTACACCCCTCATCCGCAAAATTCCAAATGCGAGGAAACTGGCGATGATGTCGCATGCATCTGAGGAGAACCAGAACAAGGCAAGGCGGAACGGGAGCTCGTATTTATTGTAGAAATCTTTATAACTATAAGAAAGATGCTTTGCACGGTAGGGATAGCGTACAGGAGAGATAGAGCACCAAATCTGGAATGAAGCCACCCTGTACAAATCTTATGGGATGAAGTTGTCAAGATGACCGAACAATGAATGTTAAGGAGAACATTTGGGTAACGTACCCAAGTAATGCTCGACAGATCAGAAAACCCGTTCTGTTACGTAACCAGAATTGAGACATGGTAATGATTGACCATATACACATTTGGATTGGGATCCAAACGTCTGGTCCGAGCTTATATGAATATAATAGTTGGGTCATGGAGAGGGTGGTAGAAGCAGCAACAACATACCTTTTTGGATACGAGTTGAGAAGGTAATTCGGCACAAAGGAAAGAGAGGCGGAATATTGTGTTACCCAAGTTGTAGTCTACATGGGAGACATAGATGAGAATCTTGATTGTGACTATCGAGTAGAAAAGAGGTCCTACCATCCGTGATCATATTCAAATCTGGTAGAAAATTATCCGTGTTTGCTTGAGCGATATTACTTCTATCGAGATTGAGCGCTGAGAAGCTTATTGCAGCTACGAGAAGCAACTCTCAAATACACCTCTATTTCACAGTTGAACGTATTGAACGTACTCCAGAGCATAACTCTCCAATCGATTTTCCGGACCAAAGCCTGCCATGTGCGTCATCCCACATCATACAACATAAGGATTATGCAAGAACTTACCCTCTCTTCTCGAATGGTCCATCTCGCAGTCACATCAAACCTATGTAAGTTTTCGTAGTTTTCCTTGGGCCAATAATACTGTGCGAGGTTAGGATCGTCGTAGACACTGCGTTTTGTTGCTATTACGTCCAGGTCTATTGGGCCAGCTGACTTGTTATGCAAGAAAGGGACAAATCGAAAGAGAAAGGAAGTTAGAGAAATGGGTTTAGGTATGTCATTAGCAAGATTGTCATGGTCAGTCAAAGAGTTATTAGTAAACTTGACTGGGAGGCTGTACGCAGAAGAGTGAGATTTAGTACCAGGCTCGGAGTCGGTACTAGAGAGACGGTAAAGGACTGGTTGGTCTTCCAGTTCTTCTGTAAGGAGATCTGGTCGAGTGGCACTTGGAGGCATTACTGTTCAAGCAAGAACGCTCGAATCACTATTCTCTCCGGGTTTTAATCTCGGCAATTGATCAATCACGACATTCCAGGACATAGTAGCACAAACAATCGTATTGTTTCCCTGACCTAGATAAGAGTGGTAGAGATGCCGATGGTATTATTGGGCGCGATCAGAATGGCGTGTGAGGAAGGAGATATGGCGCAAGAAGGAGTGATGATGTATCTTTCTTAGCCGCGATCATGCGATGTAGTCACGCTCTGTAGTTGCAATTTGATTGAGCCAGATATTTGAGTTCCAGAGCTAGTTCTCAGGTCGACCAGTATATATTATGGATACATTGATGATTGCCGGGAACGGCACGAGCCGGTCACAGCCGAAAACAATTGCCATCAACCGCCATGCATTTCACCAAGCCAGCATGGGTTATCCACAAAGACTCTGCAAAGGGCGACTCAAACCCAAAGCGTCTATCCATATTTTCTGTCCACGTCCACCCTGATGGTTCTCGTATAGCTACCGGCGGCCTTGACGCTAAAGTACGAATCTGGAGTACAAAACCAATACTCAATCAAGCAAGCGAAGAGTCAGGCAAACCGCCGAAATCACTATGTACATTGTCAATGCACACGGGACCTGTACTTACAGTGCGCTGGGCTCACTCAGGACGGTGGTTGGCTAGTGGAAGTGATGATGAGATTGTGATGATTTGGGACCTTGACCCGTGTGTTGTTTCATTGGTTTAGGTATTGGGTTGAGGGTGACATACGTGGTAGGAACGCTCGTGGGAAGGTCTGGGGATCGGATGAGGTGAATGTGGAAGGCTGGAAACCTCTGAAGAGACTCCCTGGCCACGAGAGCGGTATGTGGTGGTTCACTTTTCCAGGCACGCTCTCATATTTTACCAGACGTCACTGATTTAGCATGGTCATCTGGAGACAGGTACTTGGCATCAGTCGGACTCGACTCTGCAGTAATAATCTGGTGTGGTTTCACTCTTGGTGAGCTTTTCCCTTCGATTTTCTTCTCGTGCTCATGGGCGACAGAACGACTGCACAAGATCGATCAACATCAAGGATTTGTCAAAGGCGTGTGCTGGGACCCTGTCGGCGAGTTTCTCGCTACCCAGTCTGACGACAGGTCTGTCAAGATCTGGCGGACAACCGATTGGAATCTAGAAGCTGAAGTCACAAAGCCTTTCGAGGATTCTCCTGGAAGTACTTTTTTCAGACGTCTGAGGTGCGGTTCTCTTGTCTTCTGTCTCTTTTGCTGAAATTAATACTTTGCCTAGCTGGTCTCCTGATGGTGCACATATCACGGCTTCCAATGCAACCAATAACAAAGGTTTCGTCTTCATTGCTGCCGTCATTACACGTAGTACCTGGACCTCGGAAATTAGTCTGGTAGGACATGAGAACACTATCGAAGTAGCTGTAAGCCTCTTTCGTTGCCTCATCTCTGTTTTGATATACTTCTCCACGGTAGGCTTACAACCCTCACATCTTCCTTCGAAATCCCACTGCACCTATCGCGACAGCAAACATATGTTCAGTAGTCGCACTCGGTGCAGATGATCGATCTGTATCAATCTGGCAAACTAAATCAGCGAGACCACTCATCGTGGCCAAGCAAGTCTTTGAAAGGCAGATTATGGATTTGAGCTGGTGCGTTATCCTTCAGCTCAGTTTCCCCCTTTTTCATTTCCCTGTCGACACAGGTCATGGGATGGTCTCACACTCTACGCAGCTTCTTCGGATGGTACGATAGGTGTTTTCAATTTCGACCCAGACGAACTAGAAGGAATAGCACCACACTCTGTTCAAGAGCAGTATCTTGCCAAATTCGGATTCAAGACACCACCTATACCTGAGGGTTATTCTCATACCTCCACTGTGGCTACATCCGTGAATAATGCTACTGCTGCCGGTTCTTCGAATGATTTCTCCACTAGTGGAGGACCGGAGGTCGTTAATGTTCTTATTGCAAAGAAGGGCAACAGAAACAAGAAACGTGCCAACATTGCTGGTTCTTCGGTGCCTTCCGCCTCGTCAAATGGTCTCATCCCATCAGCATCTGTTATGCAGCAACGCGTGTCCTCTTCATCGCGTTCCTCATCGTTCACGAAACAATGTCCATTCCCACCTCCAGCCGAACAATTGTTTGAGCCTTCACAATCCTCTCGGGACTGGAAGATGGACGTAGATACAGATACAGTGACGGACAACGTTCCGATATCCTCCCTTGATGGTCGTGACCCGCAAATACGTAAGCAGAAGGCTAAATCATCTGTGAGGAACTTTAGTGGGAATGTACAAAGGAGTGCTGGTGTTAGTGAACCCATTACTACTAGAGGTCCCAGTGCTGGTGGTATGTGGAGAGAAGGGAGAGACGATCTAGGGTTGGACGAACCCAAGCTCATGAAATATCAGAGCATCAAAGTACAGGATGTTGCTAATGAGGTTCTAAGAGTGTGGAATTACGAAGATGGTGGTGAGTTACACATGCTTGTAGATCCTGTGCATCACTTATGGCTTGCTTCCGTGGATAGCGGAAACGAGGATTTCACTAGTCAGAGGTGAAGAAATACAGTGGATAGATTATGTGCCTTCACCAGTGTTGTTAGCGGAAGCGACAAACGTTTTTAGTGCGGTTGCGATGCAAGATGGGAATGTTCATGTTTATTCTCCTACTGGTCGGCGGTCAGTCTGAATTCTCCCAACCCTTGTATAGGATTAACGAATTGTAGGTTATTGCCAACGTTGACACTGGGCTGTTCAGCAGCCTATATGGATGCCAATAAGCACTGTTTGATGATCGTCACTGTAGACGGACAGCTCTACTCCTGGTAGGCTCTTTCTCCCATGTCTTTAACCACCATCGTTGATGAACAGTTCCTCTCCTCTCAATCAGGAATGTGCTAACTCAGAAAGCTAATTTTCCCTCATTATCCGTCCTCCCTCTTCTCAGTTCTTCACCCAGTACGCGCCTCACGGGTGCTTCAACACGTTCTAATGGCATCTTGATGCTTTCATGCTCAAATGCTGTGGTATATACATACGATATCGCCCTAGGCTGTTTTACTAAATTGGCCGATAGCTGGTGGGCGAAGGGATCGGAGGCGTGGGGATTGGATCGTCAACGCGCTCTGGCGTCGAGTTGTGGTTTGAATGACGAGGAAGATGGGTTTCAAGAGGGGTTGGTTGCGTACGTGGAAGGCTATTGTGATAGGCACATGAATCCGCCCGTGGCGACTACGAGTACGGTGGATGCGAAGAATAACGGTGATAACAATAGCTCGGGAAATTCGAAAGGAGAAGAGAAACCGCAATGGTGGACTGAGGTGCTTACACTTGGGCATCAGGAAATGTTGTTATATGCAGCGAAAACGTTAGAAAGTCCTTTTGAGTTCAAACAGGCACTGTATATGTACGCGAAGAAGATTGCAGATGAGGGATTTAGATGGAAGGCAGAAGAGTTGATTAAGGATTTATTCGGACCGATTTATTGGTGTGTACTGATGGTTTCTAGTTTCACTTTTTTTTAACTCGTTCAATTTCAATTTGGGAATAGGCGACCCGGAAGAGATGATGGATGGGTCCCGCGTATTGCTGGATGTGACAAGAGAACTGTGTTGATGGACGTACTAGTCATTTTCGGTGCGTGTCTGTTGGTTTTTATCTCTTCGATTTTTCTCTAATCACTGATGTGTATATAGCACGGAGTAAAGCATTATCGAAGCTGGGACTCGATTGGCAGGATACTTTAAGGAAGGCTATTCTGGATGGGAGGTGCGACAGCTAAATTGGTTATGTTACGTGCTAGTATTGTATGATAATCTAAAATGAGGTCTTTTGATAAAGAGCTGTATATTGTCTGTTCTCGTGTGTTGTATAGATTTAGATAATAATTTCCGTTTGTGACGACAGCACAAATATGTGATATGACCGGTAGCCGCCGAGAACTCTCTGCCACCGACAGCCATGCAGCTACCCACCCAGATGTCGCCTGCCTCCCGCTATCACTCCAACCTCAAGGTTCTCAGGCGCAGAGACCCTTCAATAGTCTCCATATTTGACCAGTTCAGCCATGTCTGTATCTACCACCACAACGGCCAAAAGTGGCAAAAACACGGTTTCGAAGGTTCTATGTTTCTTTATGAACGGTTGCGTTCTTTTTTCTTTTTCTCTTTATCCTCTCTCCCTCACAGTCCCTCAGCGATTCGTATCCTCCATATGGATTTTATATCCTTAATCGCGTCGGTTCTGACGACTACGTCCAGAGGCTCTATCCAGAGGACGATATCACCACCCACGGCGGTTATCTCATGCTTCGTTCCTACCCCAAACTTTCTGTTGCTCGACTGCGTGCACTTGCCTCTTCTGACACCGGAGATCAACACAAGTTTTCAGAGTTGTATGCCTATGTCGGCGATCCAGCGACCGTCGCCTCCAAAAATCAAGAGGCTAGCCAGACCATAGGACTCTGGACATTTACGACTGATGGGAGGGAGCCCTTGATGGATGTCATGTTGAGGTATGCCTTGACTCCTCTCGCTTGCAATCGCTCATCACTCGATAACCTAGACTCCATTCATATGTCAAGAAAAATTTACCTTATCCCGAGCAGTATCGCTATGGTCCAGATAGGCCTCCACCCCCAAATCCACATATTCGTGCTATTTCCTCTATCACCAATGTCAATATCAGTGACAACGCTCAGGGCTGTATGTCTCTTCTCAATTTTCATCATTTTTGTTCACTCTAGTTGCAGATGACACGCAGCAAAATAGTAACAAAGAACTCATAGCATCGAGGGCGCCCGGTACGCCTGGAACCTCAGATGTCGACAAACTATTCGCAAAATTCTTACCCGCAGCGGCCACTATCACCAACAACAATCATAGACATATCACGGCTGTCCCTGCTAGTATCGCTGTAGGCTTACCTGCTGTTGGCAATGATTCACGGTCAGCGGCATCAATGTCTGTTCAATCTTTGTTCGCTTCGGTTACTGGATCCCAAGAATCTCAAACTTCATCTCAGATCCAGCCGTACTTTGGTGGGTCTCCTTCGCAGCTGCCACTGAATACCCAACAGCAACAGGCACCTTCAACTACCGGGTTGAGTTTACTCGATTCAATATTCGCTTCTGCCACTCCTACATCTATTCCTCTATCACAGGAGGGGGCTCTACATGGCGGGGTTAGTCAGCCGCAACACTCCCACTACGAACTGGGGAATCATTCATGTTCATCATCATCGACGTCTGCTACACGCTCTTTCCCTAATAATTTCAATGCTTCTCGTTCCCGTTCTCTGTCACAAATTCCTATGTATACATCGACACCTAAATCGTTGCCTACGCCACAGGTGTTAAGTCAGAATGTTATAGGTTCGCTTCTTAATCATGGTGGAAATTCTCTTAGTGGTGACGATCGAAAGAGACAAAGAGACGGTGGTATAGATTGGGAGTTGGGGTCAGAATCGCATGGCAGTTCGAGGGATGGGGATAATGAATTGGAAGAACTGGGAGATGGGAGCTGGAGTGGTGGTACCAGTTCAGAAGGTGGAAGGAGAGGGACATCAGTACAATTACAAGGACAGAGGAAAGGGAAGAAGGGGAAAAGTGGAAAAATCTCGACGGCGAGTTCAGTTGCGGGTTTGAATACCACAAGTGGAGCAACAAATGGTACGATTGGAGGGGATGTGACGCCCAGGCCTGCATCTTATGTGGGAAACTATTTGAAAAATCTCATTGATCCCTCTGCTACGACGACCGTTATCCCTTCGTCCACTACAACTGCCGATGCCTCCATTTCGGCTAGTGCTGCTTCCTCATCCACACAAAGAGAGAAGAAAAGACGAAAACGGAAGTGTAAACCTGGCCGTGGACGTCCACCCTCCCAACAGCATAACAGAGACGGTATGGGTGCTGTTGTCTCTGATGGGAGTCTTGATGACAATGATGAACTGATGAGTGAAAGTGAGAATTCATCGATGGAATTGAGTGGAGGAGAAGGAGTGGTAGCAGGAGGGAATATAGTAGAACTGGATTGGGAGGATATATCAGCGTTGAGTGATTTGAAGGAGTTTGAGAGGATACAGAAGGAACAACAACAGCAGCAGCAGCAGCAGCAGCAGCGACGACGGCGCCGACGACGACAGAGAAAGGGGAAGGGGTGTATTGTCGATATTGTGAATGAACAAGAGGGATAGGAGGCCTATCTGGGGCGCTGCTTAGGGTGATAAGGCAAATTTTTCATGATAATGCAGAAGAAACGATGAGCGACATGAGAAAGACATCATATCAGTCAAGGCCGCCCTTCAGTATAGTGTAAACGGTATGAAGCTCTGGTCGGAACGGATTTTTGAACGTGACGGTCACCGGCAGACAAACGTAGATTATGTTATCACTGTACACCTTCGCATATTATTTTGATCATGTGGGCTAGCACGCAAAAGCTTTCGTTGTGTATCTATACTGCTGTCTCCCTTATCTCGTCCAGACGTTCAAAGAAAATATACTCTCTTCCAATTGAGTTAATTTGCGAAATATTTATCCACTTGGATGCGCAAGGGTTGTGTTCTGTCAAGTTGGTATGTTCTCACAACCGTGTCCGTTATATCCACTCATCGCGAACGCTAGACGTGTAGATTGTTCTACGAAGCTACAAAATCACGTCAATTCTGGCAACAGGTCCTCTGTTTCACTGGACCATGTCGACACAACTTTTCCAAGAATCTCTCTACTTGCACTCTCCAGGAATTGGAGCACTGGGCTACGCACAGTCTGAATATATATGAACGTTGGGCTTTAGATATGCCACTTGAATTTCGACTACGTATTCTCGAAACTTCTACAGAAGTAGAAATAATGAAAAGTGAACTACTACCAGGTGGACGATGGCTATTGACTTGCAGTACTCGAAATCAGTACTTTCTGCGTGATCTGCATACGTCTTCTTCTCAACCACAAGAACTCGCTAATCCAGGGCAATACGACCCCGAGAACGGGACACTGGATGGGCTCACGTCTCTTAAAATATGGGTTGATAGATCTAGGGAGAATTTTTGCTTCCGCTTTGTTGTCTGGAATCGTGGAGGATCATTAAAACGTGAGTTGCGATGGATTGGTAAATTTTGTCTTGACACCTTTCCAGGAGACGATGTTACGCGAACGTTCGTTTATGCGACCAACATCTTCGAGGATGAGGGAAAATTATCCTTCATCACAAAGACCATATATTCGACCCGAAGTTCTCTCCGGAGCATTAAACCATGCATGGCCCTTTCAAAAAAATATATCGTCGAAGCTCGAATGTTAGGAGAATTTTATGATAACACAGAGCGGTGGAAGCTAGTCCTCATCGAACACAACACCAATGGCCCGAAACAAGCTGTAACGGTTGCACAGCTTAGGAAAAAGGACAGTGCACCTGTAGTGAGTGCTCCCTCATGCCTTCAATAAGTCTCATTCGAGTCTTTCTTAGAAGGAACTCTATATCACAACAAATGACATTGTGGTGGTGATTGGGCCCGAATTCATCAGTCTCTACCCCATTCAAGACCTCAAAATGCATCATAAGAAACTGGTCTTGCCACTACATCGTATTAAAATGGCTTGGAATGACATTTCTCTACCGATCTATGATCGAGGTTTTGACTGGATGGTCATTCTCTACGATCTCGAGTTCCGTGTCATACGATTGCCTGAGGATCTAAATAGTCCTCCTCGTATTGTTACACTCGGTCATGACGTTGTTGGTGATGGCCCTGGATGGTTTTCTGGCTTGACGAGAGGGGACGCTGCTCTTGCTATGTGTCATGACTCAACTGCCAAAATCATAACATATTCCTGGGATGTTGAGATGACACACTGTGTGTTTCAGATGAAACGATTCAAGATCCCTTGGGTCACTGATTGTTCAAGACGGCTTTTCAACACTGGACTTGACATGGCCAGTGGGCGACTTATGTTCATTGATCATCACCGGAAGTATCTAGTTTTAGACACAGTGCCACCAGTTGTCCCTGTAGACAATACAAGTGTGCTGTTATAGAGAAAGCTATTTCAAGTCATGCTATTCCTATTTTCTGGCATTGTTAGATGCTATATTACATGTACGTCAAAATAATTGTCAAACTATTCTGTCAACAATTCTCTAGGCTGATTGTCAGATTACAATATTGCTCGTCCTGATCCTCATTGTCATTCTCCTGCTCCTTCTTGGCCTCATCCCAATCCTCATTTTCATCCTCCTGCTCTTCCTCTTTCTGGTCCTTGTCTTTATCCTTCTGGTCATCATCTTCATTCTCCTGGTCCTTATCTTCTGTTTCTTTTCTAATATCATCAGGCAATTGTCTATGTCCATCCTGGTAGACCTCCCGTTTTTGAGGGTCATCTTCTGATTCACTGGAAAATCGAAATCTCTTGATAACATCTTTGGGAACAAGATGTGAAAAAATGAGCTGTTCAAGCATAGGTCCTGGTAACCCGAGCTTACATTTTAAAATTAGCCAATATCAAGATCTGTTTTCGGGATTAAGAACATACCCAGAGTGTCAACATCATTGGTCCTATTACACATGGTGTTGTCCACTAGTTAGGCAGAACTTCATGACATGGCACCTATGTCAGCCATAATGCCCTCTGGTATTCAATTTAGTTGATTTCAAGAATGAATGAACAAAAATACGCATGCCAAACAACAGACTGAAATTGCCTGGTACAAGTCAGCTAAGATCATCAATCGCCAATCAGATGTATAAAGAAGAGACATACACAGCCCACCTGTTGATGAGATGAACTTTGACCGAGTTTTTGCTTCTAAAGCCTCCCAATCACTCTCATTGGATAACAGGAAAGGTACCTGTGTATTCATGTATGTAATGAACTCTGGGTATGTCTTGTGACTGAGATGCTGAGTAATTTCAACAAATGTTAAGGTGAAATAACATACAGTTCATCAATTCAAGTTCGTCCAGAGTTAGAGTCTGGACTTCAGGATTCTGTACCAAGAATTTTTGTTTTTTATGGTGATCTTGTGTAGTAATAGCTGAAACCAAGTAATCGGTACGACCTGAAATGTAGGTCCTATTTTGATGCCCACATCTGACCTCAACTGCCTGATGCCGGGCATCCAAACAGGAATGCCAGATTTCTAAGATTTCAAAACCAACTCGGTTGGAGGCAAGAACAAGACTAAGATGGGGACTGATATAATTTCTTGCTACTTGCTCAGACTGAAAGAGGTAGATTTGAGCAAAACCAGCATTTTAAAGTACTTACTGGACCAATGAATACATGCATATTGAATTCTGTGATTTCAGCTTCATTGGGAAAAGAGCAAGAATGCTGGTTCTTGAAGTCTTCTGAGATGACAACTTCCAGCACTTGATCAATAGAATATCCATCGTTGATAAGGAACCCAAGACGTTAAAGTCTTCAAGTAACTTCACTGTGGACAGGGACATGACCTGGGAAGGTATCAAAAACAAATTGTTGAGAAGATGGCATCACTTACTGCAAGGTCATTTTGGAGATATTCCCCAGTGAGAACTAGTTTTGTGAATTCACGAAGATGGGAAGGATTTGAAGCCAATTTTTTCAGGGCTTTGATGTGCCTTTCGAGTATATTGTCAGATTGTTCCTCTTGCATCTTTTTAACAAGAGGATTTATGATGAGATGTTTGACTTTTTCCTTGGTGTTCTTTGCTCCCCATTGCCCTTTTCTCTGTTTGATAATCCTATCAAGTAGAGCTAGAAGATCAGTGTTCAGCTACCTTTCTATGGTGAATAGAGATTATAGGAATACAGTCTCAGGTGTTACTTCTGTAATTGACGACAGGGTGAATACTGATATATATATATGAATGTGCTATAGCTCCCTAGCTACGAGCTTATCCGATGTCAAATGGTGAGTGACTTCTCTATCCTCTGTCCCGCTGTGTTGCGGATGTGGTGCATCCACCCAGGTCCTTCCTTCCTAAGCCGTTCGAGTGGGTCAGTCCTTTCCAACAGAGATGACTCTAATCGTTCTGAAGATGAGACAGGCAAACAATAGGTAGCAAATATTTACCAGTTTGCAGGGATGTTGTCAATGCGTCTATGATTAAAAAGTAGACGTAAAGAGCAATGTAATCAGTAAGACCTTGAAGCCTTATGGCCACATAAAAGTGGCGCACATTACCATGATTATCCAATTACATGTAATAATATTGACCTTTGGCGTAGTTGTTGGTATTTACAGCAGCGAAGGAAACCGCCATCCAACTGTGGGGAAACCAAACAACCTATCTTTTAAAGAAAGGTATAGATATTTCTGCTCACAAGTGTGATGAGAACAACAGGCACAGCCAAGTATGATCCTATTTTGTGTTGCCGAGTAGCTAAGAAGATTCAACTCACATCGGCGTCCATTATCGTTGGAAAAATCTTATTCCACTCTTCCATGGAGTCAATGTTCTGCAACAGTGTCCTGCCATAGGCTTGTCAGATATCTCCACTAACACTGACCACCTCGTAAATCAATTATGCGGCTTTAGCAACCATCACTGGGACACCTGGGAAAACATGTTCAAGCGTATTTCGGACTTGCCATCTTTTACCGATGATTCGTAGCCCAACCAATGGTAAAGCAGAGAAATGATGATCAAATGCAAGATGATGCACGCCTACTTGGTTGAATCATCCATGGTCATAATCTCGCCTTTAGAAAATCACCTAAAAAGGTCCAAGATAACAAAAAATGACATATTTATTGAATTGTGCAGAGCACAGTAGAACATGAAAGGAGTACTACAGGAAGCTGAAGGGAAGACAAATGGTCAATGCGTAAGTGTCAGCGGACTTTGAATGGTTTATGCAGCCGAACCTGAACTTTAGTTAGTCGCGTCGAATTCAACTATTCTCTCTTCTTTTTTCCCCTCATCTCCTCTACATCTTTCCGAAATGTCCGACAGGACGACTGGATATCGGGTTGAATATGCTTCTTCTAACCGCTCTAAATGCAAAGGTCTATTTGTTTTTCTCTGCTTCAGATAATGCGACCTAATGCTCATTTGTGAACGTTTGTTTATCCAAACTTGATGTTCAAATGTAGGACCCAAACCATGCACAGGTTTGTTGCTGTCCTCCCCCTTTCGCTTGACCTTGATTCACATTTTACTCTAGGAACTGCTATCGTGAAGGGCTCACTGCGTTTTGGCACTTTGGTTGAAATTCATGGTAACCAGAATTTGTGAGTGCTCCAAACGCCACATTTTTTTTGCATTCCTAATACCTTCTGCACATGATTTATAAGTCAATGGAAACATTGGGGTTGTGTCACTCCCAAGGTCATCGAAAAGATTCGGACCCAATTTAGTGACGCCACCGAATTGGATGGTTTTGATGAACTCAACGATATAGATAAGTCGAAAATTGTCAAGGCATACGAGGAGGGCCATGTTGCAGATGAGGATATTCCTGATTCTGCAAAAAAGCCCGAAGGAGAAGAACAGCCCAAGCAGAAGGCAGCTTCCAAGAAAAAAGTCGTTAAGAAGGACGAAGATGCTGCAGAAGACAATGAAGAACAGGCTGAAGAGAAACCAAAGAAGAGAGCTCCAAAAAAGAAAGTTGAAGACAACTTGGACGGTGAAGACGAAGTCACTGAAGAGAAACCAAAGAAAGCTAGGAATATGAAGGTGTGTATTATCTCTCTCACCTGCGTGGACCAAGTCTGATGGGTCTGAACTCGAGCAGAAACCTGAGGCAGAGGTTGGTGAGGAAGATGAAAAGCCAAAGAAGGCTACCAGGCCTCGCTCCAAGGTAATCAACCATCTCGTCACAAACCCATCGGCCACTGAGATTGAACTATGCGAACAGAAAACTGCAGAAGAAGGTACCGTCGAGAAATCTAAGACAACCACCAAGAAAGATGCAGAGGCCAAGAAACCGGCACCTAAGAAGCGTGCTCCCAAGAAGAAGGTATATATTCTCATGTTCTCATTTGTCTCAACAACCCGGCTATAATATTTGGTATTAAATGCAGACTGGGGAAGACGAGGAGTCTGGAGAGGACTTCTCTAAGGCACTTGACGAGGTATCTGATGAGGAGGATGAACCAGAAGTTGAAAAGGAGAAACCAAAGAAGAAAGCACCCACAAAGAGCGCTGCTGCTAAGAAACAGCCTGTGTCTAAGAAAGTGCCCAAGGCTGTAAGCATTGTTATGCATTCAGTCAGCCTTTCTCACTGATACATTTAGGATGGAGATGTCAATATACAAGACGAAACAAGAGAAGACACAATGAAGGGAGATACAGAAGAGACCAATGGCAGAAAGCGCAAGGTAATTCGCCTAAATCATTACAGTATCAGATTGTCAACTCTAAGTCCATATGACAGCGTGCTCCCATTTCCAAGCCTTCTACCAAGCCTTCTAACAAGAGAGCTAAGTCAGCTTCCAAAGCGAAGAAGACCAAAGAGTCCGTCGACGACGTTATCGAAGAAGAAGAGGCTGAGTAGGTTACAACGTGCACAACACTCTTGCCACCTCGGCCACCGTGGATTACAGAATAACTCGACTGTTCTAGTCAAACACTGCTTTGTCTTCTATCCTTGTTCTATGTTCACACCATTTGCTGAAATTCTAACCCGTGCGTATAATACGAATAATACTCTGTCATTCTGTATATTCCACTATGGACAGATTGACGAGGGACTTTCCTGTGATTTATCGGTCATTGTATCTCGGGCGGCTCAAAGTTTACAAAATAAAATTTGCCATGTGGAAAAAGACTGATAGAGTGCAAAAGGATGTTACAGGTGCAAATTACAATTTATGCTTTTGCTCCACCAGCAGCAGCTTTTGCGTCCTCTGCAGCGGCGACAGCAGGGTTGACCTTCTTGCCGTCTTTCCATCGGACGCGGGGAGGGGGCGCACGATTACGACGTCCCTCACGGGAACGTACACGGACAACTATTACCAACATTGAGTGCCAGTGATTAAAATTGAATAGTGATTCACTCACCATGAGAGTGGATAGCGCAAGAAACGCAATATGCGATTTTAATGTACAGCTTGGGAATAACGTACTCTGTATTTTGCGGACTCAGCATAAATTAGGTTTGAACGAAGAGCTACTCACCCGGGTAGACACTGGCCTCGCTAATATCCTTCACGGCAGCACTCTCAACCATGTTCCTCACAGTAAAACGCTTGATGGCCTTGTCCTTTCCTACACATCGAGAACAGTTGGAGCAGCGAACAAATTTAACATGGCCGCGTCCCTTCTTGTTGCGACCGCCATTTCTTCTTTTCTTGGTCTAAGAAAGAATAAGTATCTGGTTCAATCAATGAACATCCAGAATCCGATTCAGGCATCCGGCCCAGGTCTATCCGATATCAACAGAATTTGGGCATGGACAAATGCAGAGCGAACACCTGAATGCAATAAACAGCATAAGAACACACCATTTTGTCTTGAGAGGTCGATGTGTTAGACAGCGATGAGAGCAGTCAGACGACACACTAATCTCGGAAGTCTCCGTTCACACGGACAACGCTATTTTTGGGACTGTAAGAACAATAGCCTCTTGTTCTCCAGGAGAATAAAACCGCAATGGAAAGGTGGACATTCTTTGCCTGCCTACCGCCTCCTGATATTTCTCTCTATCTTCTTTGAATATCTCATTAGAGCCTGGTGCTCCTCACGTCCTTCCTTTATTTTTAAAATCATCCTCAACATCAGTTATGATTCACCCGACCTCGACGCTGTTCAGTTTCTTGTCACTTGTTTTTGCTGCTTGTGGTGCTCCCACCCAACTAGATGTTGCCACTCTGCTGCAGAATGGTGAAGAAGCACAAGCCCTGAATCGATTCTTTCAAGGTTTGAAGGCGTCAGACCCTTGCAAAGGTGCATATATCAATTTCGTTGCCATCGCTCCTCATGCTCAGAATCATACAGATGGACAGGTAGCATGTCTCCATGGAACAGCCATCACCAAATGTGAAGGCTCTTTGTGGGAGACAACTCTTGGTTCGTGTTCCATGTCGCAAAAATGCTTCGCTCTGCCATCTGTATCGAGTTCAGGGACGGTCAGAATACATTCTATCTTTGTTCGGTTCGAAAAGACTGACCTCCTAAATAGCGACTGAGCTGTACGAGTGAGAAAAGTGCTGAGAGTCTCATCTCCGCAACCGGCGTGACAGGGGGCATCTTTGGAAACCCCAACAATATTACAATTGAAGTCTATAACGGAGAAACGACCGGAGCTGATAGTTACGAGCCGTCTGCGACTCAAGTCATAATCATGGATACCCTGAGCTACCCAACCGCCGTTGTGGCTGGAATGTCGGGCTCTAAGCCCAATAACCCGCCTGCAAACAAGGACGATGGTGTAACCGCAGTCACCTATCACCCTTGTACCATGACTGGCGCTACACCCTCCCATACAACTCCCACCTCAATTCCTCCTTCTTTCTCGGCTACTCAAACATCTACATTTGCGAATGCAGTGCCTCAGCAAGTTACTGTCATTGTGACCCTCATCCCTCAGCTCACCCCACCTCAAACGCGTACGATTTCTCCCGAGGATGCGTCTCTGATTATCGCAAGCGCCAAAGCTACTGATGGATCCGCAGGTCCTAAAACACTTAGTAGTAATCCAGTCCAAACGTCAACTCAGGCTGCAGCGGATGCCCGAAATCCTCCTGTTGTCGTAATCTCATCGAGCTTTTTCCTTCCAGCTCAAAGATGAAATTCGACCTGAAAAGCGTTAATGCTCCAGTTGTATCATTATTACGTCGGGCCCATGTATCGAATAAACTTGTTTGAAATTATAAAATTTGAGCGAATCGATGTCTTGATGTTTCCCACGAAGGCTGTTTCTTTTTACTGCTGATGATCGAATGGACATTGCTCATGACCTTTTGTAGAATCGTCTTTCTCTGATCTGATAAGGACTGTATCTTTGAGCTGAACCGAATCTACGTGTATCATCCTCATCGAATCCAAGATGGACCCGCCTGGTGAAGGCATGTGCAGCTAAACCACTATCCTAGTATTCACAAAATCAATACTGCTCTAGGTCGATTATGGAGTTCATCCCTTGGCTCAAACCGACCAGCGCGGAGAAATGCCAGTCGCCTGGGAATTTCAAGCGAGGACAACAGACAGCTTGCACATAAATCGTTCACCACTTCTTCTAGGCCGGACTCTTCACGTCCATTGGAACCTGAAACCAACTCGAATTCCCGTGCAATTTTGCCATCTTCCTCATCCCACCACAATAGGAATTCACTTTCCAGAGCGAACGGGTCTTGGGTGACAAAATCATTTTCAACGCCCTCTACATCTTCTCAACTGACACCAAGGGGACCACCAATTCAACCAAGGAGGAGCAATCCGACAATCCCAGTCTGGAAGCCTGGACAGGGTCAACCTCAACGAGCAATTGACGTAGTAATTTATTGTCTGTCCCGCGTCGCGCACTGTACTGACCTTTGTACCTAGCAGCAGACCCCCCAACGCAACCTGAATAATGTATTGTTACGCGGCCCAGGTATGCACCTTATCGCGTAGAATAGTATACAGACTTGCATAGAACAATTTCTACAAGGACGCAAAGCAGGCTCCGCAACGCCGATGTGGAACCCAGCGAATGAACCACAGGGTCTGAGCCTGGCTCGTATAACGCCATCCCGACGCCGTCCGCCAATAGAGATTACTAAATCGGCTGACTATCCCATACCTTTCTGGAAACACCAAGATGCAGAATATGAAGCTCAGAAGAAAGTAGAGCGTCGGATAGCTAAGCACGGGGATCTAACCGATTACATCTGGCCTCAGAAAACACCGACACAGAAACCACGACGGGCCTACCTGAATCCTGCATTGAGTGTGATCGAAGAACCAATCTCACACGAAGCTCAAGAAAATGATGAAAATGTCCCTATGAACGTGGATGAGCCGATGCCCTTGCCTCCAAGAGTGTCAAAGCTTAAAGGACTCAAGTTTTCTCGTGTTAGGAATGACATCACTCCCGGAACAATGTGAGATGCATCTGTCCACTTTTCCTGATTATTGTACCTGACCGAACTTTGAATTGAAAATAGAGATCCAACGACTCAAATGGCTGCCCGTAAGACCAAATGGCCATTAGAGGACATTCTAGTGAACAATGATTATGACTCAGAATCGTCCTCCAGCGACAGCGACAGGTCGATCCCAGACTCTGTTATCCAGCTCACAGATAGTGAAACCGAAAACAATGACAAAAGAAAGGCTACGAAGACGGACCAAGAGAATATCCTAGATAACGAAGTTATCATCATTGAACCTCCACAACCACGAATCACAATACCTCTTCCTCAAATTGTCCCAGTTGCCTCCCAGATGCCTGCTCCGCACGGACCTCCCGATATATTAGTGGCTACACTAGATGAATTGTGCGGTGCCCCGATACGTATGCAGGCTACTAAAGAACTACCATTCCTCCTGAGAAATCTTCGAAGAGGATTTCGCCTGCGGTGTGTTGCCATTGGTATCAAGACTACCAGGATGAAGCCTCGAATGCCTGTCATCGTACGCTACGAATGTACTGAAAAGATATATGAAACGTCGATGTCTAAGTGGTTCTGTCCCCTCTGCGAACTTCATGGTGCTTTCCCAAACAAGGATATGTTGAGATGCCACCTTCAGTGGGATCACGCTAGCGTCATTTTAGAACGTTGGGAACAGAGAGCAAATAATCAGGTTCGTCGGCTTATGTTTCTGTTCCCCCAACAGGCTAACATGAAGTCAAGGGTAAATCAGAATGGAGAATTCACCTCATGATACCAGAAATTCTCTATGACACTGTCCAACCCAGGTAAACTTTTTCCAGTTCGGACGGCCACCTATATCTAATCTTAGGATCCCCTAGGCAATATGAGTTCATGCCGAAAACTGAATCTTTAGAGACCTCCATTGAACCTGATAGCGCTTCTTCACAAGGGATAGAGGAACTAGATCGACCTGCCGGCCTTTCTTTATCTATTGCGCGCAGTCCGTCGCCCTGCAGTCCTCATAGCCGCGATCCAACATCCACTGTCGACATCAGTGCACAAGAACGTCATACCCGAAAGCTTAAACAAGCTTATTCCGAACTGACAAGTACAGATGTAGTACAAGAAAGTGGTAGGCTGAGTACTTCTCGTATTGAACAAACACCTGGACCTCCGGGTGGCGTTTATCCCAGCCCTCCACCTGTACATGACCCATTAGGGCCTGCAGCTCAAGCTCCTTACCTTCCCGCTAAATCTGAGTACGAGGGGCCGGATCTGTACTACTCATGCCGACCTGGCGGACCAAGCCTATTTGATCTTTTGGGTACGCTCCCCATGGAACCCTTTGGCGTATTAGAATGGGATATTTTGGAAAGAGAAGAGGAGATCTATGAAAGTGATGAGATAAAAGTCGAATACAAGGTCATGCATGCCTTGTGGTTGAGGTGGATCACATTGAATCGGTGAGAACATCCTTTTTTCTAACACTGATGTGGTGTTACGGAGACTCAATCTTGACATTAGGAATGAGTTTATGCGCAACTATTATAAGGGCGTCATTGCCTTCATTGATGCCTATTGGAGGATGATACACCAAGCCGCTGGTTGGAAGGCTATGCGTTACTGGCTCCTGGTAAGAATGTCTATTGAATAGTCTCATCAGTGCTTTCTGAACACATTGCACATGCAGCTGTTGTTGGCACATCGATTTCTGCAAGGGAAAGAAGTGGCGAAGGCCCTGAAACATTACGAAGATCTCACCGGAATAATTCCTTTCTAATCGATTACAGTTCGAAATCTACTGAATACCATGTCCACAGAGTAATGTCTATGCCACAACTTGAATAACTAAAATTGAGTAGGTTGAGATAGTCTACTAGATCTAAGTGGAATACGAGACGGTCTCGTCGACCTACGAGATCTGTATGTTGGCGTCTGAGAGACCACACTCACTCTGTCGTCTTCTTGCTCCCTGTAAACCGGTAGGGTTGTGATACTATACTGACTGAACATTGAGTTATACGTTGGAGCATAGGAGCTGTACGTTGGAGTATAGGTCCTTTCCGATGAAGGAGTCAGAGCCCGATTTCCCAATTCTCCAACTATAGGGTTCTCTCCGATCTGCAGCGAGATCGGAGAGTCCGTTATCCTCATGTCAATGAGGCCAATGCTAGATTGCTCGAACTCCACAGATGTAGGTACTGACGGCGGCGAAAGATTTCTCGTCAAGTCCGTCCCAGATGGAACTCTGGCAACTGGGTCATGATAAGTTGTTGCGAATGACCTTCTGATTGGCTCTGGTCGTGAGTATCTCAGATACGTTGCGGTGCTTATTGTTAGAGAGGTGCGCTCAGAAGTTCCTGCGCTACTTCTAAGCATACTCTCTGGTTGAATGCCGGTGGCAGAAGGGATGATGCAGGTAGGGTCTGGTGGTCTTGCCACTTTGACAAACTCTGCATTGGATGGATAAACTGAACTTGAACAATGAGATAGAGGTAGAGTGGAAGCTTGCGAATGCAAGAGTTTTTTGAGCAGTGGGAAGAGGTGGAGACGCTGCCAGTATGCGCGGATTCGGTTACGCAGTGAGGCATTGTCTGGCTCTCCGAAATTTTGTTTGATACGACGCAAAGTCATGCCAGGTCGTTGCAAGCAAGGTATACAAAGCAGGGGGAGGATGATCGTTGTTATTTATGTTGTATAAAAGGATTGCAGCAGTAGTATGTGCTGGTGGATTGACAGGAGAGGTTGTGTTATCTGCTGGCGAGTAAACCGGAACCTTGGCTTGATCTTACCAAGCACAGGCTCAAATTATATGATGTTCAGACTGTTCTCAGGAGTAGCTATGATCATCATAACACGCATATCAACAAGATAATGAAACATGATGTGAAGATCTAATAATAGTTGTTGTGATTGCCTCGAGTTTACCGACCACTGATCATTTTATTCTAGTTTCAGTAACGATAGAAGTAGACATATTCGTCCAGCCCGAGTCCTTCCAGCTCAATTGTAACATAAAGATGACACCAAAAAAATCTTCTATCGAACTTCACGGACAAACTAATCATCGATCAATAATCAATGATCTGTGGCGCTTTATGCTGTATTTTTCATAGCCACGACTAGGACTGGGAATCACATGGAGAAAATGTGCCTGAAACATCAATAGAAAAGGAGATTACTTGCACTGCATGATCTCACCTTCGACTACACTAGTGGAAACAGTGGGTCAGTGGGTGTGCTTGCCATTGATCTGTTCTCTGATGCATCTCCCAAAGAGCTAGATGGTTTCATTCCTAAGAACAACTCGTCTCATGTTGTGATTTCTCAGAGGCCTCGGGCTGTGTAGTCGAGAACTCCATGTTCATCCCCAATCGTAACACGGCGGGCATTCTAGTGTCAAGTCGTTATCCGTATTGGGATGTCAGTTATACACTATCAGGTGACTTGGCATCATAATTCAGGCGGCGAATCAGAATGCCCGCCGTATAAGTCTGTATCTGTTCTGAAGCAATTTTAATTATCACGATCTCCAAAAAAGATTGAAAATGGACACCTAACATTTTCAGGTGGATACACCATAACAATGTATTTCAGAAGCAGGGAAGACAATAAACAATGAGTCTCGCTCGCGCATTAACCCAGATTCATATCCATATCCTAACAAATTTGGACTTCGTTATCCAAAGACCGACATGAAATGACAAGCCCAACAGACCAAAAATGAGATAGATCCATATCAAGCTTCAAGACACCATTCAATGAAACATAGGAACTATATCCAGTGATGTAATTTATGTAGCTTTCGCTACTATCTAGAAATCCATCATTGCCTAACAAAGACTAGAGTTGCTAGCGAAAACGAAGCTGCCTTTTGATCTTCGACGACAATAATGGTGTCATGCCATAAGACCACTATGTGGACTTGAGAAGTCGCGCAAGTAGGTCGTGGTCGTCTTGGAGAAAAAAAAATGAGTCTAGAAAAAATGACCTGATGTGTAATTTATTTGTAACTGCTTGGCATTTTGACCGACTAACCTCCAGGAAACTCTCGTCGTTCTTATACCTACCCAGCTCATGATAACGTTATTCAGATTCACTCCACTGGAAAAGTATGTACAGCTGTCTGATGAAAAAAGACTGTTAATCCAGGATCTGGTGCTCGCTATATTATATATCTGTTAACTTTTCTTCTTGTCGCTGTGCGGCCTCCGTCTGCCCAACAGGGCATTTGACGGAGTTGTATCTAGACAAAATCAAAAAAATATTGATTATAATAACATGTCAAAGTGAAGTGTGAACCAAGTCAATCGTGACTAATAAGGTTTTCCAATAATTTTCTAATTTTCATGCTCGCTCATACAAGTCAATCATTATCAGGCAATATTTAAAAAAAAAAAATTATCAGGCGATATATTTACAAAATTAACGATTAAATGTTACAGATTCTTCTGCTATCACGGTAGAATATGAATTACAGCGACTCAACTAACAAGCCTCTAGTCACCATTATACATATCCCCTTGTCACCACTATGTACCGCAATTTTCTTCAGTTAATCATAATTTAGCTGCACACTTGCTCCACCACCTTCCCTATGTCCACCTCCAGGTCCATCAGACTCTCCCTTACCATGCGACCTTGGTGGTAAGTGGGCTGGCCTAGAATCACCGCGGTTCCCACCTGCTCTGTTATGATACCCTCCCCTCCCACCTCCACGCTGGTAATTAGAACTAACAAAATGCATACCAGCTGGAGGCGGATACGGTCCGGGATATCCACGACCAGGCATGAAGCCATGACTGTGTGGAGGTGGTGGCATAAACCTTTGTCCTGGTCCCGGCATATGACCATGTGGTGGAGGAGGGTGGGGGGCATGGTGGCGGTGATGGGGGTTCGGTGGTGGAGGAGGCCCTGGATAGAAATTTGGCTGTGATCTCGGAGGTGGTGGACCGCCACGATGAAATTGTGTCGGTGGTCCCGGTGGTCCTCCCTGAGGATTAAGATGAGAATTCGGAGCATTGAGCATGTTAGGCATTGGTATAGGATTGGGCGGCGGATGATGGTTACGATGAGCTCTTTTGTCAAATTCATGTGAAGCTTCGTAGACGGGAAGACTGAAGGAGAAATGATTACTAAGGACATACGAAGGTATGAACGGAGAGGGCTTACGACTTGGGATCTGCGGGTAAAGGATCAGTCCAGAAATAATCATGTTCCAGGGCCTGAGCAGCCGTGATACGCTCTCGTGGATTGCACACCAATAGTTTGTCGAGAAGATCAGCCGTTTCAGCACCCACACTAGCTGGATCACGTCCTGTCCAAATCACCACAGATTGATGAAGCTCACCTCTCATATGTCTGCTTGACCCGTCTCGCATATTGCGTTGGAAATCTCACCACTACACCCTCACAACCAGGTAGGGCATCATGGTTCGGCCAAGTATGTTGATTAGGCGTTCCGCACAATTGCCATATTTTCTCCAATTGGTCCAAATCCGAAGTGCCGGGCAGAATTGGACGACGTGAGAACATCTCTCCTAGCACACATCTTTCGAAATGTGCAACGATAGAGGGTGGTATGTCCTAGTATCAGAAAGATATGACGATATGTCTATAATTATTATAGCTCACCCAATGCCCCAAATGTCAACTTCACCCCCGTACTGGCGCGCACCAAGCAGGAGCTCCGGAGGCCTGTACCATCGTGTAACGACGCAGTTGGTATACTTCCGTTCCCTTCCACGAGCATCAAGACCTCCACGAGTGGCGGTAGGGTCAAATGATCGCGCAAGACCAAGATCGGCTATTTTCAATGAACCAGTATTTGAGATAAGGAGATTGGCAGCTTTCATGTCCCGGTGTAGGATATGATTCTATGTGAACATCAGGAGTGTCTATATAGCATGATCAAAGTGCACGTACACGATGCATATATTCGGTACCTTCAAGCAATTGCTTCATATATAGCTTGATATGACTTGGCTGTAGCTTAACCCGTTCGTTCTCCAGTAGCCCAGCTAAATCGTGGTCCATGTACGGAAAGACCATGTAGACAGACAAGGGATCCTTCTCTGTACCTATGTCTATTGAATTTCATAGATTGTGCATGATTGGAAGACCACTCACTGCGCACGACAAACATGTCTAAGATATTGACGATACAGGGATGTTGTAAAGCCTTGAGAATTTTGATTTCACGCAAAGCAGTCACTGGCATGCCCTCTTTCTCATTGTGCATTAATATCCTCTTTAGGGCAACGACAGTGCCATTCTTCCTGTTGATTGCTTTATGGACTTCTCTGTAATTCCATTTAGAATAAAATCTTTAGTTGGGTATTGAACAGCACAGACCCAAAAGTACCCTCCCCAAGTTTGGTCGTGAGGTCATAATCGGATTGTACCCCACAGCCAACGAATTCTCGACCGTAAGCCACCATCTCTTCTTTGATAGTACGACGATGTAATTGCGACTTTTTGATCGATCTGGACTTTGGTACTTCTGGAGGTTTAAATTCAGAATTAATGCTTTGTTGCTCCTGTGCAGGCGGCGGCGGTAGTGGTAATGGGAGCCTGCTCTGGTGTGCCAGAGTTGGAGGATTGCGAGGAGAGACTTGCTCCGTCTGAGATGGGCATTTCTTTGGAACAGCAGCATTGAGGCTGGATAGAGTCTGGTTCTTATGATCAGGAGGAAAAGGTGACATGTTCAGCAGTGGTGGCGTTGATAGAGAAGGAGGGACAGCTTCATCTGGAGAAGGCGGCCGAGCAGCAAAGGGGGAATGGGGGATGGAGGAGTTTGACCTTGAAAATGCCAAAGGGGCTGGAGACAAGGGACGATACGAGTCCACGTAACGTTGCCGCTCTACGTCGCGACCATAATCGTACCAGTGGTCTCGTTGCCACTCTTTGGCATCCCTGGGTCTATCATCTCTGTGACGATGATAACGGACATGGCCATCGATACGTCCACCTCGAATTCTTCTGTCATCATCATCATTGCGTGGTCTCCACGAATCATTTCGCTGCCCTGCAATTCTGTCGAGGTCTCTGCGCTGAGGCGGACTAAAAGCTAGATCAGGGCTTCGAGGTACCAGTGATCTATACTTGTCGTGGTGTCGATGTAGTGGTGAGGAGGAACGCAAGCGGGGCGATACATGTCCTGGTACTGGCGAACGACGATCTCTTTCTCGGGGCTGATACCTCAATTGAGTGTGATGGAATCGGTCACTGCGATCAGATCCACGCGAGTAAGATGGCTCCCAATGGTCTCCTCCGCGATTTGACCATCGTTTCGGATCTGGTTCTCGCTCTTTGTCTCGTATTCTTCGTTCGTCGTCGGTTGGCCTGTCAAACAAGGCAATAACAGCTGGATCCCTGGGTTCAGGGAGAGCCGGAGCTGCCGCACTGGGAAGAGGATCGCCTTTCTTCTTGAATGGAAAAGGAATCTTAGTTTTCGCCCCAGTAGGTTTCGAAGGCGAAGACAAAGGAGGGTGTGGCGAAAAGTCGTCGAGCTCGCCCTCTTCTGGGGTCGACGGTATAGGCCTCTTTGAAGCTCTGGCACCCTCTGGAGAGCCTGTAGCGGGTCTTTTCAACGGGGCTGTGGCCATGGTAGACGCCACTTATGGCTGCGCAAAAGAGCTGAAGCTGACATAAGCAATGTTTTCATTATAAGCTCCGCTTTGTCTATAGATCCATGTTCGTGTGATTCCCAGGATTAAATGTGAAGGCGCCCAATCAGAATGAATCAGGGAGCACTGAATGGGGCCAGAGAACTGAATACTGTTGGGTCTTGAAATTTTATCCGGCGGGAAGCAGCGTAGATGTCACAGCAGATATCTGAGGAGCATTTTTTATGCGGTTCTTTTTTTTTTCGAATCAACAATTTCTTACGCCGGGCTTCGTGGCAGACCGACTTTTTATGCCGTTCCCACCATGAACACTCCAGCATTTCGTTTTCAATAGGGCCAAATAAAGCCTGAACTCTTATATCGGGTTCTTGAAATTGGCGTTGCGCTCATGGCCAGTGAACAGGAATCCCCTCCAGGACTAGATGGAAGGCTACGCTATTACACCAGCGGCGGTGATGATGTGACATGGCTTCCGCCACTTCCGATCAAATATTATACCGTAGCACACATCATCCAGAACAACAAGGTAAACACGGACCGAATAATGATAGGATTGATGATTGAGAAGATACTTTGTAGCTCCTTCTCGGATACAAGAAACGAGGGTTCGGCCAGGGAAAGTATGTTTGTCTACTCATCCCCACATTGAGCTATCATTGACTTCACTTAGATATAATGGATTCGGTAAGACAAAAGTTACGAAAATGAGAAACCATCATTCAAGTCCTGAATCAGGAGGTAAAGTTGAGCCAAATGAAACATCACTCCAGGCCGCGGTGCGAGAGTTAGAGGTACGTTGCTCTTGGACCAACAAAATTCGGTATCAAGATGAGATCAGGAAGAGGCGGGCATCAAAGCATCGCTCAAGCACATCGGCGTTCTCTTGTTCGTTGTGAATGGAGGTGAAAAAACCTTTCACATTGATATATACTACACTCGGTCCTTCGAGGGGACGATCGCTGAGTACGCGTTCATGATTTCTCATCTCAGCGCCCAACGGAAAAGCCTAACATCCACAATTATGACCTAGGTCAGATGAAATGAGACCTGAATGGTTTTCTCTATCCCCCACAGACAACAAGGAAGACTTGCCCCTTGTCCCCTGGGACCAAATGTGGGATACTGATCGGCTCTGGATACCTCTTGTGCAAGAAGACCAACCATTTCGAGGCCGCGTTGACTTTGATAAAGACGAGAAGGGTACCTTCTTACTTAGAAAATGGTGGTATGGGCTGCTGGAAGAGTAATCGGACTTGTATCTTTACAGCTCGAACAATCAAAATGATTCTTGGCTGCTTAACCGCAAAGGTCCGACCAGATTTTCCTTCCCTCTCATAGTTCAAATACCATATGAAAAACAAGATCTTCTCTCACACACAATTTGCGGTCATCCTCAACAATGAGATTAATTCAACCTTGAGTTTCAATTTGCAACAGACGACACACTCTCTGTCTATTTGTGACGTCTCGGATGTAGGTATATTTATATTTAGAAATTTTTGTTCAGCAGAAGTTGATAAATTTGGGAAAGCCCATATTGAGCCTGGGGAAAACCAAAGTTCAATTTGACTCACGTCAAACTGCACTGGGGAGAACCATATCAATATACCCAAAATTTGCAGAATACTGGAATAATTTCTTAATTGGAAAATTGTTCCCTCCAGCAGGTGAACGAGGCAAAACATCTTTAGCTTGTCTTGTATCACAAAGATCAGAAAACAGGCAGAAGTGGGCACTGGCATTTTGTTAGGGAGCAGAACCGTGTAACGGAGAAGTCAGGGTGGAATCAATATTCCGTCGTGAATAAGGAGCAGGTTGAACACACCGACATCAGCCGCTCGAGTCTCATCATCGTCATTTCCTCCATCCCCAATGCAATACGCCCTCTCCTTCGTACGCTGCCGCCACGTCTGCTTTTCGCGTCGGTGATCATCGGCACGCCACCACCGCCGACAATTTTGTCGCAATCTCGAAGAACTCATTATGGAACAAATCCAAACAGATCTGGAAGAGTGAAATACTAGGGACAGGAAAGTCAAACGAGAACGCAAGCGTACCATTCTAAATCAAAGTTCCAGTATCATCATTCGATAAGTACATTATCCTTTGTCACCACTACTCCTCCCTTAGCTCTTGCCTTGCCTCTTTTGGTCGGACTCGACTGGGTTAGAGCGAGAATCAGACATTTTTGTGAGTGTTATTAGGAGTAAAAATCGGAGGCCGGGGTTGGAGTTGATTCACTCTCAGCAAGAGTCCCGTAGACTCTGGCGCCCTCCACCGCATGGCACCTCCTGTACGCCCCACAGATACCGATACCGCAGAAGCAAGTATAACACCAGCTCAATACCGTAGTCGAAGGTAATTGTCACTGTTCGATAACAATTGGCGGCTGCTGAGGTAGGCCAGATCAACCAGGGTCCGAATGATCCTAACTGAAATTTGAGATATCTGGGCCCAATAACAGGAGCGAACAAGGATCGAAGGGACATTGACACCACGGATCGTGAAATGCGACTGGTATGCCTATGGCGAAACTTATATGGATTAGGGTGATATATCCATCATTGTGGATGGTGGCAGTAGCTGTTGAGGGTGAGAATTTTGCGGAGAGTTCATTGGGACCTGCATTTTTAGGTGTACTGGGTGTCCTATCTGATATGAATTTTCAACCTGTTTCTGAGTTTTTTCTGCAGGGTCAACACAATACAAATGAGGTACAGCGACGTACAGCGGTGAGTGTTTCCGCTGATGCTGGCAGAAGAAAAATCACTAGAGGCCCATCTGGGGCGCTGCTTAAATTATAAGGCACAATTGTGATTATGAGAAAGGAACGACGAGCGATAGAATAAAGTCAAGGTCTAAGTATTATGTCATCACTGTACGCCTTTGCATACCATTTTCAAGATGTGGGCCAGCACGCAAAAGCTTTCATTGTGTATCCGTACTGCTACCTCTCTCATCTCCCTCGGTTGTTCAAAGAAACTAACAATATGTACTCTTCCAACTGAGTTAATATGCGAAATTTTTATCCACTTGGACACACAAGGATTGTACTCTGTCAAGTTGGTATGCTC